>Ga0209494_1000358_pt1 | contig 19722 bp, 34 predicted proteins | sample EN1Hudseemescosm_FD_184628 | JGI IMG/M metagenome (GOLD analysis project Ga0209494, IMG submission 184628) | Methane-oxidizing microbial communities from mesocosms in the Hudson Canyon - EN1B Hudson Canyon (SPAdes) (version 2) | ecosystem: Environmental > Aquatic > Marine > Cold seeps | place... | reverse complement strand
AAAGAGTAGACAAAACAACAGGAGAGCTTATTGGTTCTAAAATGCGTGAGAAACAGACAAGAGAGAAGGACCTCTGGGAATCCATTTTTAAAGATACAGACTTTAAAGAGTTTGTAAAGAAATCATACAAGTTAGGATATGCAGATAATATTTCTGAAATAGACTTGACAATAGATGAGGAATAGTGTATAATGGGTATTAATATAACAAATGATGATTATACCTTTGTAGAAGGACATGATCAAGAGCAGTGGACTATTAGATTAAAGACAGGTGATTTTAAAGATACCTTTTATCAATATGGTAAGATTAAAATTCATGAGTCTAAGAATAAAGATCCTGTACTTAAATTCTCTTATACTATATTAGAAGCTGATGGGGATATTAGTACTATCTCAGCCGATAGGAATTTCTTAGATCATATATCATCCGTACTTAAACATATACTAGAGGATAGTTTACTAAATGATACAAACGACGATACTAAAGAACTTAATACAGAATGATGAGTATACAAGACAGGTTATTCCATTTTTAAAGAATGAATATTTTGATTCTTCTCATCAATCTTTATTTAAACTTGTAACTGACTTTGTTAATAAATATAACTCATTACCCACTAAAGAAGCATTTGTTATTGAACTTGAAGATAATTCTGAAGGTATAAAAGATGTTGGGGAGTTTACTGGTATATTAGAGTCTGTATTTCAACCATTAGACACTGAAACTGATAAGAAATGGTTACTTGACACTACAGAGAAGTGGTGCCAAGATAGGGCCATTCATATTGCCATTATGGACTCCATAGGAATTATAGATGGGCAGAGTAAGGAGTTAACTAAAAATGCAATCCCTGACATACTATCTGATGCTCTTGCCGTTTCCTTTGATAGGAATATTGGTCATGACTATATCGATGCTGCTTCTTTGCGGTATGATTTCTATAATAGAATCGAGAAGCGCGTACCGTTTGATCTCGACTATTTTAATCAAATTACTTGCGGCGGCTTACCAAATAAAACGCTTAATATATGCATGGCTGGGACTGGTGTAGGGAAATCTCTCTTTATGTGTCATGTCGCTGGTGGGGTCCTAATGCAGAATAAGAACGTTCTTTATATTACTATGGAGATGGCAGAAGAACGTATCGCTGAACGTATTGATGCTAACCTTATGAATATATCATTAAATGAGATTGAATCAATAGGTCAAAAATCCTTTATAAATAAAGTAAAGAAGATATCACAAAAGACTACTGGTAAGTTAATTGTTAAAGAATATCCTACAGCATCCGCTCATGTAGGTCATTTTAGAGCATTACTTAATGAACTCAAGTTGAAGAAGAACTTTGTACCAGATATTATCTTTATTGATTATCTTAATATATGTGCATCAAGTCGAATTAAAGGGTTAGGAGGTTCTGTTAATACCTATTCTTATATTAAATCGATAGCAGAAGAACTGAGAGGTTTAGCTGTAGAATTTGATGTACCTATTCTCTCAGCAACACAAACAACAAGATCTGGGTTCTCTAACTCTGATGTAGGTCTTGAAGACACCTCAGAGTCATTTGGACTCCCAGCAACAGCAGACATGATGTTTGCACTAATATCAACAGAAGAACTCGCCAATCTAAACCAGTTAATGGTTAAACAATTAAAGAATCGTTATGCTGATATCGGTACTAATAAACGATTTGTTATAGGTGTTGATAGGCCTAAAATGAGATTATATGATGTTGAAGCATCCGCACAAACATTAATTCAAGTAGATCAAGGAACAAGTAATAATCATATTCCTACACAAAAAACATTAGATACTGAAGGATTTAAATTTTAATTATGAATGGAGATAAAATGAAAGCAGAATATATTGATCACATGGGTGATGATATTTCAGTTGTTAACTCAGCTAGAGTATCCTTTAATAAGACATCAGAAGGTGTGGGTGTAGATGACTATGTGGATGAGAAGGATGAAAATGGATTATGTACGTTATCTGCATTTGTTCCTATCTTGAAAGAAGGTGATAAGAAACTGATTAACTTTCTAGCAAAGCATAACCATTTCACCCCATTCACGCATGCTACTGTTACTATGAGAGAAACAGTACCTATCTTTGTAGCACGACAACGTTTTAAACACGTTATAGGGTTTAGTTATAATGAGATATCTAGAAGGTATGTATCAGATGAACCTAAGTTTCATGATCCTAAGAATTGGAGATATAGACCTAAGAATGTTAAACAAGGATCTTCTGATACAGAGTTTGTTACTACCTTTAAGAATGATATGGATTATATCTGGAATTTAGAGACATCAGATTCTATTTCAGATAATTACCAAACATATCTTATTAAAGCAAAACAGTTATACACAGAGATGTTAGAATCAGGTGTATGTCCTGAGCAAGCACGTATGGTTCTTCCACAGTCTATGTTAACTGAATATTATGTAACAGGATCATTAATGGCGTGGGCAAGAGCATATAATTTAAGAAAGAGTCCTACGGCACAGTTAGAGATTCGTGCGTTAGCTAATCAATGGGATAGGGTAATGTCAAAACTATATCCTATATCATGGGAATCATTAACTTCACAGTACTTAAATAAATGAAAATAGTTCTTGACATTGTATTAAGATATTGTTATAATAAGGTATAAGAGTTAGAAAAGGAGGTAAAGATGCCAAATACATACCTAGTAATTGAAGATGTTCTTAAAAAATGGAAAGTAAAGGAAGATATTGGTCAACCAGAATACAATAGGGAAGCTGTAGAGCAACATAAAAAGGATAATGATATCTTTGAACTGTTCTACGGTTATATAGCATATAAAAATAACAAAGGACGAGTATGACTTTAGAAATAGCATTTATATTATTATTAGTAGTGGCATGTTATTTTTCATGGAAGTGGGGAGAAGAAGAAGGGGGTCTAGAAGGAATAGAGGTGGGAGTTTATTCTACACTACATAATCTAGAATCAAGTGGTGTTATAAAAGTAATAAACTATGATGATGGTGGGTCTATTATTAAAGCTATGTCATTTACAGAACTTCATGTAAGTGCCAATGGAGATACAAAAACTATTATTAACAGTAAAGAGGATTCTATATGCGAGGAAAAGAAGTAATTGCAGACTGGACATCAAAAAGATGGCATTCGTCACATAATTGGCATACTGGTACCGGTAGGTTTATTAAACGACTTTTAAACAAAAAAAGTCGCAGAGAATGTAAAAAAACACTTGACAATTACGACACAATGTAGTATACTATAGTTATGGTATTTAGTTTTATTGATAAGAAAATCACATTCGACCCTACACTAACATTACAATGGTTTGTTAGTGTTGGGGTCTATATTGTTGTTAATTTAATAGGAGCACTCTAAAATGGCGAAGTTATTTAAAGTAAATGATTGGGTAGCAGCATATGATTTTGAACCTATGCCTAATAGAACGGATGCTTATGTCGCAGGTATTATTACTGAAGTAAAAGAGTCTACATACGTTATTAAAGTGAAAAAAGACACTATGTTTCCAGAAGGATCTAGAACTGTAGTAGAGGCACCCAAACAAGATAAGATGTTATGGGATTTTGAAGATAGAATTAGAGCATGGCCGTTTAAGGTAAATACGGAAATTGATGAATTGATGAAAAGAGGTTATAATGATGAAATATAAAAATGATGTAAAGTTTTGGGTGTTAAATATGTTTGTGCCTTTTCTACTTGGGTTTGTGTTAATGGCAGCTATTATAGTTCCTAGACCTGGATGTGCATCACATCCTCATCCAGAGGTAGAGCCTACAAAGCTTAATATAAAGAAATCCTTTGTATCTCTATTATCAACAATGGAGAATGGGTTAAGAACTAATAAGATTAATGAAGAACGACTGAGGATGGACTTCGCTGATATCTTAAAGGAAGTTAGAACTCAAATTATTAAAAGTCCTTAGGGACTTTTTTTTTGACTTTCATAATAGTATAAATAACTATTAATGTATTAAATAATATGAGAACTAAAGATGCACACATTTAAACAACATATAATCGAAGCAAAGAATACTCATATGACACACATTGAAGACCTTGTTCTTGATGGTGGTGTTGAGGGAACTAGAGCGGCTATTAATGCCCTAAGAGCACTTCGTGATATGTTAGCCGGTACATCATCAGGTTCTCATTCTGTCACAGTTAAGTGGGATGGAGCTCCAGCAGTATTCGCAGGTACTGACCCCACGGATGGGGAATTTTTCGTTGCTAAGAAAGGTATCTTTAATAAGAACCCTAAGGTATACAAATCACATAATGATATTGATAATGATACATCAGGTGATCTATCTGATAAATTGAAAATAGCATATACAGAACTAAAGAAGATCGGTATTAAAGGTGTTATACAAGGTGATATCATGTTCACCAAACCTGATCTAAAAGCAGAAACCATTGATGGTGAGAAATACATTACTTTTCATCCTAATACTATTGTATATGCTATACCTAAAGAACAAGCCTCTGATGTACTAAATGCTAAGATAGGTGTTGTATGGCATACCTCTTATACAGGTGATTCCTTTGAGAATATGACAGCATCATTTGGTGTTAATATATCTTCTCTAAAGAAAGTTAAATCTGTATGGTCTAAATCCGCTAACTTACCTAATCTGACAGGTATAGCTACACTATCTAAAAAAGATACAGCTACTGTTACTCAGTTCTTATCTAATGCAGGTACTATATTCAGACAAATATCTTCATCTATATTAAAAGAAGTATCTGATAATAAAGAAATTAATATGGCTATTAACACCTTTAATAATACAAAGGTACGTCAAGCAGAAAAGATAATCGATGCTGATAGTCATGTTAAAGAATTGATGAACTGGATACAGAAACGATATCAGAAAGATATTGATAAGTTAAAAAGTGATAAGGGTAAAGAAAGAAAGACTAAGCAATTAGAAGATGTAATGAAGTTCTTTTCTTCATCTAATAAGAAAGGTTTAACTTTAATGTTTGATCTACAGAATGAGTTAGTAGCAGCTAAAGAAATGCTAATTACACAACTTTCACAGGTTCAGAATACAAAAACTTTTGTTAAGACATCAAAAGGATTTAAGGTAACAGGTGCTGAAGGTTATGTAGCTATTGACAACTTAACAGGTGGTGCTGTTAAATTAGTTGATAGGATGGAGTTTTCTACTAATAACTTCTCCGCTGATATAATCAAAGGTTGGCAAAAGTAATTTATATAAATATAATAGACTAATAAATATACAGAGGCTTAATACACATGAAATATTCATTTAACCAGGTTCAAGACCTATTAGAAAAAGCAAAGGACTATGAAACCTTTTTAGCTAAAGCAATGAAGCAGTTCAAAATTAAAGATATTGGATCTTTAGATGATAAAGAAACTACAAAGTTCTTTGATTGGATTGATAAGAATTGGAACGCAAAGAATGAAGAAGTTCAAGAAGTAGATGAGGTTTTATCTATACAGGGTCGTAGAAAGATGGGCCGTATAATGAAAAAGAATGCTAAGAAGAATGCACGTGCTAGGAAAATATCAATGTCCAGAAGAGCCTCTATGGATAAGATAAAAGATAGAGCTAAAAAAGCAGCAATTAAACAAGTTAAAGCAACATTAACACAAGGTAAAGATTTATCTACTTTATCACAAGCTGCCAAAGAAGCATTAGAGACGCGAATGAAAAAGAAGCAAGGACTGATTGATAAACTAGCTCGAAAGCTTATACCTCAAGTTAAAGCAGCTGAGAAAGAAAGATTAGCTAATAGAAATAAAAAATAAACAGACATCTAGGAATCATAATGATTAAGTCGTTTAGAGAATATATAACAGAAGTCAAGGATGATAATGCAACATTCTCGTTTGGTAGGTTTAATCCACCTACTACAGGTCATGAGAAGTTATGTAATGCTGTAGGTAGAGTATCTAAAGGAGACAAGTACTTTATATATGCCTCACAGTCATCAGATGCTAAAAAGAATCCTTTAGAATATACTACTAAGATTAAATGGATGCGTAAAATGTATCCTAAACATGCAAGAGCTATTATCCTAGATAAGAAAATAAGAAATGTATTTGATATCTGTGTGTCACTCTATGATAAAGGATATCGTAATGTCACAATGGTAGTAGGTTCTGATAGGATACAAGAGTTTGAAGCATTAATTGCTAAGTATAATGGTAAAGAAGCCCGACATGGGTTCTACGATTTTACTAAAATATCAGTAGTATCAGCAGGTGATAGAGATCCTGATGCTGAAGGTGTTGAAGGTATGTCTGCATCTAAAATGAGAGCAGCTGCAGTATCTAATAACTTTGATCAGTTTCAATTAGGTATACCTAAAGGATTTAAAGACGCACAAAAGTTATTTAATGATGTACGAAAGGGTATGGGATTATCTGAATCTAAAAAGTTTAGACGTAATATTACGTTTAAACCCGATCCAGAACGGGATGCTTATATAACAGGTTCTTTATATAATGTAGGTGATAATGTAGCAATGAAGAATGTCACAGAAGATGGCAATATAACGCTACTAGGCCCCAATTATGTTATAGTTGAGGGTAATGTTTCATCAAAAAAATACCGTAAATGGATATCAGATATAAGGATAATTTTAAATGGATAATACTAGTGCATGCCCAGACTATAGACGATTGGATAGAATAGAAGAAAAGATAGATAAAGTTGCTGACCTACTAATTTCGTTCGCTCGTACTGAAGAAAAGGTTATAGGACTTGAAGAAGATAAAAGAGAAGTAATGAAGTCTATTGATGAGATAGAAGATAGGATAGTAGCATTAGAGAAATGTGTAGGGTTGAATACAAGAACTGTTGATTCAGTACATAAATTAGTTTGGGTTATAATGACAGCTGTTATAACAGGGTTTCTTACTTACCTATTAGCGTGGCCACTATGATAACTATATTCCCCCTTTTCCGCATCACTAAGTAATATTATACACTATATTAAAGGAAATGTCAAGTACTAATTATCATGATTATAAATGAAGAGAACTTAATATTATATGCAGCTAAACATTATGAAAATTATCATTCTAATAACACAGATGATTTTTATTCAGACTTAAAACGAACAAAGTATATAAAGACTCTGTTTCGTAGATACTATGAGAATGATGATCTTCAAGAGAGATTGATATTAAATCATATTATAATATTCTGTAATGTATTTGGTGTAGAATGTGGGACTAATATACTATTCTATAAGATAGATAAAAAGTATTATCCTGTATTAAAATCGTTTCTATTATTCTTAAAGTATATAACAGAAACAACTAAAATAGAAATACCACTAGACCCATTTGTGGTTAATAAACTAAGAAAGATTTAAAGGATACTTGGATGAGCCAAACAATAGATATTATATACACATACCGATTCTTAAAGATACTTACTACTCCATGGGATGAAATGGATGCATTTAAAGAAGGTATTATAGATGAAAAGGGTAAGCAGTTAAAGAAGTTAAGAGAACTTAACACAATGGATGAGAAGGATGCTTATACCTATTTCCATCGTATGGTATTCAATCTTAAACGTTTACTTAATAAGTTACCTGGTGGTGAATCTAAAATAGCATCTTATGCATCTGCATTATTCCTTATTAAAGAAGATAAGAATATAACACCTCTTGAGGCATATGATTACTTAATAGAAGAAGTAGTTACTGCTAATTCTGTAGGATCTGGTAATATTGATTTCACACCAGCTAAAAAGAAGAAGAAAGTTCAGAAACGTGACACTTATAAAGAGTTCTCTGTGCCATCTGAAGTATTTCGTAAGTTTGATACAGGACGTAATAAGTTCGAGCGTTGGTCAAAGTATCTTAATCTTCAAGATGAGAATCAACATGAACTATATACATACGCTAAACGTAATCCTAAAAACACAGTAATTCTTAGAGATGCAACAACTGGAGCTTTAAGATCTATTCGTAGAAGATCATCTAACGGACATTAGAAAATAACACTTGACATTACCTCTATATTATAGTATAATATACATATGAAAAAATATAAAGAACAGAAAGATGAATGGGGCTTGGAAGATACTAACTTCAAACCAAAACGTAAAAATAAGAATTCCCAGAAAATCAAAAGAACTAAACCCAGAAAATCTAAATCTTGGGAGCAGTAGCACGAAGTAAACTAAGTTGTAAGTATATATATAACTATATCATTAATATATAATTAGGAGTTTTACCTTGAATTTGACTGAGCAATCATTAAAGTTACTTAAAGACTATTATATGAAGGAGTACGAAAAGACTCCAGAAGAAGCATTTAAACGAACAGCTTATGCTTTCTGTAATGATGATTATGAACTAGCAGAACGTATATATTCATATATACTAAAGAACTGGTTTATGTTCTCATCACCAATCCTATCCAATGCACCACGAAAAGATGAAAAGGTAAGAGGTCTTCCTATCTCTTGCTTTCTTGGATATGTACCTGATACACTAGAAGGACTTATTGACCATACATCAGAACTAAGATGGCTATCTGTTAAAGGTGGTGGTGTAGGTGGTCATTGGTCTGATGTACGATCTGTATCTAACATAGCACCTGGCCCTATACCATTCCTTCATACAGTTGATGCTGATATGACTGCGTATAAACAAGGTGTAACTCGTAAAGGATCTTATGCAGCCTACATGGATATCTCACATCCTGATATCCTAGAATTTATGTCCCTAAGAATCCCTACAGGTGATGTTAATAGAAAGTGTCTTAATCTTCATCATGGTGTTAATGTACCTGATGAGTTTATGGAAGCAGTTGAGCAAGGCTTACCGTGGAACTTAGTTGATCCTAAAACACAGAAAGTATCAGAAACTGTAATGGCACGTGAACTATGGGAAACCCTACTAGAAACTCGTTATCGTACAGGTGAACCTTATATCTATTTCATTGATAAAGCAAACGAGGCTTATCCACAAACACAAAAAGATAAAGGTTTATTCTCTAGGGGTTCTAATCTTTGTATTGAGATTACATTACCAACGAATGAAGAAAGAACTGCTGTATGTTGTTTATCATCATTAAACCTAGAGATGTATGATGAATGGAAAGAGTCATCTCTAGTAGAAGATCTTACTGTATTCCTTGATAATGTACTTGAGTACTTTATTGACAATGCACCTAATGAGATATCTAAAGCTAAGTTCTCTGCGTCACAGGAAAGAAGTATTGGTATAGGAGCAATGGGTTGGCATAATCTATTAATGAAGAACTCTATACCATTTGAATCACAAGCTGCAGCGGAATTAAATGAAGAAGTATTCTCACTTATTAAAGAACGTGCTGTATCTATGTCATTAACATTAGGTGATGAACGTGGGGAATGTCCTGATATGAAAGGTACAGGTAGACGTAATGCTAATCTATTAGCTATTGCTCCTAATGCCAATTCATCTAGTATTGCAGGAACATCACCATCTGTTGAACCTATTAAGGCAAATGCTTTTGTACATAGAACCCGAGCAGGTTCCCATTTAATTAAGAATAGACATCTCTCAGAACTATTAGATGGATATGGACAAGATACTGATGAAGTATGGAATTCTATTATCGCTAATAATGGTTCTGTTAATCATTTAGATTTCTTATCTACACATGAAAAGAATGTATTCAAGACTGCTATTGAAATTGATCAGAATGCCATTGTTCGTTTAGGTGGTCAGCGGGCCAAATATATCTGTCAGTCACAATCACTTAATGTATTCTTTCCAGCAGGTGTAGATAAGAAGTACTTACATGATGTACATTTTAACGCATGGAGACAAGGTAATAAATCCCTTTATTATCTAAGAACAGAAACATCTAATAAAGCAGAAACATTATCAGATAAGATTGAACAAAAGACAATGAAAGATTATTCAGAAACACCATCTGGTCAAGATTTATTAGCTGGTGTATCAGGTGAGTTTGCTGCTTCACAAGATGATTGTGCATCCTGTCAAGGGTAGTATGAAAGTAGTAATAAATAATTGTGAAGGTGGTTTCTTTCTATCTAAAAAGGCAACGGATATATTGGGTATGTCCCATGCAGCCTCTGAGTGGTGGGAAAGATATGGGGACAGACACGACCCTAAATTAGTTAGAGTTGTCGAAGAACTAGGATCAACAGCCTCTCACACAATAGAATGGGCGGCCTTTACTATAAAATCTAATCTGGTAGTGAAAGAAATTCCCGACGATTCTACTTATCTAATAGACTCTATAAAGGGTAAAGAAACAGTAGTTGTTACATCTCAACATCCTGTTATTTGCCCAGAGAGTCCTTATTCTAAATCCTTATGGAAACATTACTTTGGCTAAAATATTATTAATTCTACTACTCTATTCATCAGTTGCATTTTCTGATGAAATAGTGTATAATAAAGGTATAAAACCAAACGGAATGGAAGAGTTTGCTTATTGGGGACTAACAGCTAGATGGTTTAAAGGTGAAGAAGAGGACCGTGTTACAAAACTATGCTTTTTTTATATGAGACGTTTTGTAACTTGTACTGATATTCCATTAATATAATAATACAAAATAATGACAATAAACATTAACAATTTAGTAGAAGTAAGTTATGATAGCCATGCATCTCAATATTATGCCTATCAACTTCCTGATACAATCACTAATGATACAAGTATACTGTTTTATTTCCATGGTGGTGGTTGGAAAATAGGTAACTCTAACATGATAGAGAAATACATTAATAATATTGTGGATGACAATACAATATTTGTCAGTGTAGAATATAGACAGACAGGTGAGCCTACACTTACCCACCCTTATAACTCATCAGATATAAAGCAACAAGATATTATAGATGATGCTATTGATGCTATTAATCATGCTACAACTCTAGCATCTTCTGTGTTAATATCAACTGATAACCTTACTCTTTCAGGTTCATCAGCGGGTGCATGGATTGTTGCAAACATTATAAGTCAGTCCTCTGAAATAAACGAATACAGTTCAATTAATCAAGCGATCTTATTTTCCGGAGACTATAATGCGGATCCTTATTTTGAGATAACTGAAGGGGACTATGAGTGGGTTAATGATCCTACTTTATTTAATTGGTATAACAATTGGGTAGGTGGTATAGATGGTGCTATTAATGCTATAGATAATGTCACATCCATTTCAGATGACATTGACATTGATATTTTCCATGGTGGAATGGACACTCTTACTATTCCATCCCAAGCTAATGATTTTGTTGATGCACTTAACCTTAACGGTAATAATGTTAATTACACAGTCTTTTCTGAATCAGGACATAGTCTTCATGAGTTATATATAAACGAGGAAAGTAAAGATGCTTTTGAAGCACTTGTTACTGTTGTGGGTAGAGACACAGACATAATCACTCAATACTTTGATGAAGCTATTATTCTAGATAGAGATTATAAAACTGTTTCTAAAGATATTTTTGATTGGGTTGAAGAAAGTAGTTGGACTGATTCTTATTATGGTGATTCTAGTCAAAAGACCTTTGTTGAGAATGTATGGTACAATTTTTCGGGGTATGAAGGATCGACTGAGATTATAGACTATTATGTAAACCTACTTAATACAAATACCGCAACAAGGGCATCTCTTCTTCGATTAGCATCAGAGACTGTAGAAATTGATAATTATATTGTAGACAACTCAGCATTAATAATTGGTATATACGAGTCTAACATAGATTTATTTTAATTAATTGGGCCTGTAACTCAGTTGGTTAGAGTAGCGTCCTCATAAGACGAAGGTCGTAGGTTCGAGTCCTACCAGGCCCACCAAATAACAATAGGAGATATAGATTGAACTACAAACGTAAAAAATCTAAACGTAACGTAAGATGTTGTCTTTGTACTGAGCTAAGATGGATGGGTAATACAAACGGAAGACGGAGACATTCAGATTCAAAGAATATGGGTATGATGAGCCGAAAACGTATTGAGAATATACGTCACAAACCGTCAGATGCAGATTTAAACCAATAGGAGAAAAGATATGAAATGGATATTAAGAATAGGATTAACCTTTAGTTTAGCAGTAGTGATAGGATTATTAACTTTATTACCTCATGTACTTGGTAATAAAGTATTTACTGATTCTGAAGTAAATCAGATAGAAACTATTATAAATGAATATAACTGATTCAGCAAAAAAGCAATTTAAGGAAATTGGTGGCATTATACGATATTCTTTAAATGGGGGTGGGTGTTCTGGTCTTATAGGTAAATGGGATGTTGTAGATCATATTAATCATGATGAGGATATTATAATATGGAGGTCATGCCCCGCAGGTACTATGGGTGGTGAAGCGGCAGAGCAGGAAGATTGCCCTGCCTTATTTGTTATAGATAGTTTTACTATTGAGCATATGGATGGGGCTACAGTAGATTATACAGGAGGTCCTTTTTCTCCTGCATTTAAAGTATTCATACCTGATAAAGCATCATGTGGTTGTGGTGAATCCTTTGTGTTATGATTCTAATAGAACTAAAACAATATATAAGACAACATAATACTGTTGCATTAATTGATTTAGTTAATCACTTCCATATTGAGTCATCAGTTATAGAGGGGATGTTGGATAAATGGGTATCTAAAGGCTCATTAGAGATAGTAGATAATATAAAGGGTTGTGGTACATCATGTTGTAAATGTGATGAAAGATTAATTAAATTTTATAAATGGAGAAGAAATGATAAATCGTGAAATAGTAGGATGGGTATTAGCCCTATTCTGGTTTATATTTTCATGTTGGTTACTAATACAACCACTAGATACATGGGCGGCAGACGATACAATTCGTGGGGATCAGGTAGCAACTAAAGAACATGGTTCAACACATGGTTGGGTGTATAATAACAAAACTCAAATACTTCAATTCTGTATGCAGGTAGCTGGTGAACAGTATGATGCTATGGCTGAAGTACTTTGTATCGCCTATCCTAAAAAGGTAAAACCTATATCAGAGTATGATTCGTTTTTCTTAGATGGAGGTTCTAAAAACTTTGATCCAGAGTCAGAGTTGAGAGGTATACCTAAATATATTCCTGCAGAGAAGTGAAAAATATTCCAGTAAAGAAGATAATAAAGCTAATAATATGTGTTAGCCTTTATTGGTCATTTCTTTTCCTCTCTCTTTTATTGTATATGGAGTAAAATTATGAGTAACATATTCTGTCAGTCTGATTTATGGAAAATTGAATTAATTGACCCCGGACTAGCACCTAACCCTTTTTTACAGAAAAATAGAAACAAGTATGGTTTCTTTGATAAAGTTGCACCTATCTATATGCCCTTAGCTGTATATTATGGTACTGATAATGTTAATGAATGTTTACCACAAGGTACATTGCTGGAATGGAGAGATAAATGTATTAGTATGTTTGAAAGTCGCTTACAGTACAATGGATATATAAAGTTATATAATAACATGAAAGAGGATATAAATTGAAAATAGAATTATACTCAAAAATAAATTGTACGTTCTGTGATATGGCCAAAGCGTGGTTTAATAGGCATAATGTAAGATATGAAGTAAAGGATATTGGAAAAGATCCCTCATATATGGATGATTTGATTAATATGAGAGCTCGAAGTGTTCCTCAGATTGTTGTTGACGGAAAGCATCTAGGTAATTATGATACCTTAATGGCCAATAAAGAAATGTTTCTTTTTGAAAAGGCTGTCACAATGACAACTCCATCAGAATCTTATAAACCATTTAGATATCCATGGGCAGTAGAGTTAACTAAAAGACATGAGCAAGCACATTGGATTGAAGATGAGATTGATTTATCTGATGATGTGTCTGATTGGAAATCCCCTGATAAATTAACACAAGAAGAAAAGAGTTATATTATCCAGGTACTTAGACTATTTACACAATCAGATGTAGCTGTAGGTCAAAACTATTACGATTTCTTTATTCCTAAGTTAAAGAACAATGAGATTCGTAATATGTTAGGATCATTCGCATCAAGAGAAGGTGTACATCAAAGAGCATATGCCTTATTGAATGATACATTAGGATTACCTGAATCTGAGTTTCATGCATTCTTAGAGTATAAAGAAATGGCTGATAAAGTTGAATTCATGAGAGATAATGACAACTCTAATTATTCCAATCTTGCACTTGCTGTTGCTAAGTCTGTATTCTCTGAAGGTATATCACTCTTTGCATCATTTGTAATGCTACTAAACTTTCAAAGATTCGGTAAGATGAAAGGGATGTGTAAAGTAGTAGAATGGTCTATAAGAGATGAAACAATGCACGTTGATGGTATGACTCAAATCTTTAGAGGGTTTTGTGAAGAACACCCAAGAGTAGTAACTGATGATTTCAAACGTGAGATTTATACTATGTTAAGACAAGTAGTAGATCTAGAAGATCGGTTCATCGACTTAGCTTATAATGGTGATATTTCTAATGATTTTAGTGTTACTATGGCAGGTCTACAAAAAGAAGATGTTAAGTTATATATTAGACATATTGCTGATCGTAGACTATTACAGCTTGGATTAAAGCCTAACTTTGAAGTAAAAGATAATCCATTACCATGGTTAGATTGGGTATTAAATGCCCCTGACCATACTAACTTCTTTGAGAATCGTGTTACGGAATATGAAGTAGGTGGGCTTAAAGGGGCTTGGGGAGAGGTATATGCTTCATAACGATCCTGAGTCTGAATTTGATATGCATTGCCCTGATTGTAATATAGAGTTTGGTGTGCTGTATTCTGAAGTGTATGAAGAGAACAATGTGTTACCATCATATTGCCCATTCTGCTCAGGTAAAGTAGATATAATAAATAATGGATTAGATGATGATAATGAAGGAGATTATTAATGATAAAGAATCTACACCAGAGATTGGGGAGAAGGATAACACCATTAAAGATGAGACTGAGGAAGAGTGTAGGGAATGGATATATGAAGACAAGATTTACAACTTACCGGAGGGCTGTACTAGCAAGACAATGTACGGGTTCGTATATCAGATACAGGACAGAACAAGTGGCAAAAAGTACATTGGCAAAAAATTCTTCTGGGCCCGAAAAACCCGACAAGTTAAAGGTAAAAAGAAAAAGTACTTGGGTGAGTCGGACTGGAGGGGATATTATGGATCTTCTGAGAGGCTATTATTAGAAGTAAACAAAGATAAAGGTAGATTCAAAAGAGAGATATTAAGACTATGTAAGACTAAGTCTGAATGTGCTTACTTTGAAGCTAAGTTACAGTTTGAACATGATGTGTTACTTTCAGATGAATATTATAATGATTGGATAATGGTGAAAGTTAGAGCCGCTCATTTAAAAAAACTTAAAGAAACACTTGACATTAACTCAAAAATGTAGTATAATATAGGATATATAATGATAAATGTAACAATTGAGATTCCGATGGAGTCGGACCCAGTTAAATATGAAGTAGATGATATAACAGGTGAGTTATATCTAGATCGTTTCCTAGATACTGCAATGTATTATCCATGTAATTATGGATTTATCCCTGATACTAAAGCAGCGGATGGAGACCCAATTGATGTTTTAGTTATTACACCGTACCCTTTAATATCTGGATGTATAGCTAAGTGTAAAGTATTAGGTGTACTAGAAATGGAAGATGAAGAGGGTATTGATAATAAGATATTAGCAGTTCCTAATGATAGGTTATATCAGAAATGGTATGATATTGAGGATGTGCCACAAAGAACATTAAATCAAATTCTCCATTTTTTTCAGCATTATAAAGATCTAGAACCTAATAGATGGGCTAAAGTATATGGTTGGAAGTGTGCTACTAAAGCAAGAGAGATAATAGAAAAATCATGTATTAAATGTGAGAGTAAATAATGATAATTATAGATTATAATGGTATAGCAGTAGGTAATGTAATAACACAACGATTAGATCTGCAAGAGGATTTAATCAGACATATGATTCTTAATACAATTCGTATGTATAATGTAAAGTTCAAGGATAATTATGGACCAGAGGTAGTTATAGCACTTGAAGGTGGGTCATGGAGAAAGGACTACTTCCCTCAATATAAAGCTAATCGTAAGAAGAGTAGGGATAAGGATACAATGGATTGGAATAAGTTGTATGAAATTATTAATAAGGTTACTGATGAGATTAAAGAGAACTTCCCGTACAAAGTTATTAAAGTTGATAAAGCTGAAGCGGATGATATTATTGGAGTCTTATGTGCTGAAACTCAAGAGTTTGGTAAACATGATAAGGTAATGATTGTATCAGCAGATAAAGACTTTATTCAACTTCAAGAAGGTACTACTAATATCCAACAATATTCTCCTATGACAAAGAAGTTTATTACAGGTTCTTCACCCGATTATCTATTTGAGCATATATGTAAGGGGGACACATCTGATGGAGTACCTAATATCTTATCAGGTGATAACTTCTTAGTTGATGGTATTAGACAAAAACCAATGACTAAGAAAAAGATTGCAGCCTGGTTAGATCATTTTACAGAAATGCCTGTAGAGGTACAACGTAACTATTATCGTAATAGAAGGTTAATTGATCTTTCGTATGTACCAGAAGAGATAAAGGAAAGTATTATAAGTAAATATGATAGCACAAAGATTGCATCTAGATCAAAGATATTAAACTATCTAATTAAGAATAGATGTAAAATGTTAATGGATTGTATACAAGATTTTTAAAGAGGATATAGAATGAGTGAAAATTATAAGCATATGTTTGAACTACTTGAGGCTGTAGGAAAAACAAAAACAGCTAAAGCCAAAGCAGCATTACTTAAAGCTAATGATTGTTTAGGTATTAGGGATATATTAAAGGGTTCGTTTGATCCTACTTTAACATTTAATTGGATACCTAAAGGGGATATACCATATTCCCCTCGTTCTGTTAATGCCGTAACAGAATCATTATTTAATAAAACATCAACATTTAAATACCTTGTTGATGAGGGTGCAGGTGAAAGTCTAGCTATTGTTAAGAAAGAACGAATGTTTATTGATTTATTAGAGTCTATACACCCTAAAGACGCTGAATTAGTTATTATAATGAAAGATAAAGCATTAAAGGGTAAGTATAAAGGATTAACTGTTAAACTTTGTAACTCAGTATGGGGAGGACTTATCACCGAATAGTATTATATTATGATTCCTATAACAATCTTAAAGGTATCAAATGGCAATTATAAGTATGCATCAACTTCAACGAATTAAGAAGTATCACAAAGATATTAAACATCAAGTCTTTAGATTAGAGAAAGAAGGAAACTCTAAATTAGCATACCGTGTAAAATGTAAGTACGATTATTTAACCGATCAAATAGAACAAATGGAGTATGATTAATTAATGCCAACATATGAATACAGCTGCTCTAATTGTAATGTAACTTTTGAAAAGTTTAGTACAATTTCGCAGAGAAATAAACCGATAGATGATCCTTGTCCTGATTGTAAAGTACAGGGATTTGTTAAGCAGGTGATTGGAGCACCTAAAATAGTATATGAAACTGGTGATGTTATATCACGTACTGATGATGGATTTAAAGAAGTATTATCGAAAATCAATGCAGGAGCCTCACAACGAGGTAATACTATAACAACAAAATAAGGAAATAAGGATTGGCTACTAGCTTAAAGATTAGATATGATGATTTAACAACACTTGATGCATTATCTGATAAACAAACGGAAGCTATACAGAAATGGAAGTCTAATGATAACTTAATATTATCCGGATCTGCTGGTACAGGGAAAACATACCTTGCTCTACATTTAGCATTATCAGAAGTTCTTGATAAGTCTACACGATATGATAAGGTCATTATAGTTAGGTCAATTGTAAGTACAAGGGATATTGGATTTTTGCCCGGAACAGAAGAAGAAAAGAAAGAAGTCTATGCACTACCATATAAAAGTCTATGCACTGAAATGTTTAAAGATATACATGATGCATGGAATATACTTTTACATATAGGGAAGATAGAGTTTCTTTCAACTTCTTTTGTTCGTGGGCAAACTTTCAATAATGCTATTTTAGTTATAGATGAATCACAGAACTGTAACTTCCATGAACTCGATTCTGTTATAACACGCATAGGTAAGAATTGTAGATTCATTATGTGTGGTGATTATTATCAATCAGATCTACATAAGAAAACAGAAAGACAAGGAGTTAGAAACTTTATAGATATATTAGAAACCTTAAAGGGGTTTAGGATTATTGAATTTACTTGGGCAGACATTGTTAGATCAGATATTGTTAGAGATTATATCTGTTCTAAGGAGCATTTAGGATATTGATATTATGAAAAGATATAAGAATTTTAAGCATTTGAATATACCACTAGGTTATGATGACCTTAATGTAACATACAAAGATGGTACTAGGTTATATGAAACACCAAATCATGAAACGTTTCCATCTGTAACATCAGTACTTTCTATCTTATCGAAGGACTCTATTGAAAAATGGAGAAAGAGAGTAGGTAACGATAAAGCAAATAGGATTTCATATAAAGCATCCACTAGAGGAACCGCTGTGCATGAAATCATTGAGAAGTATATTGATAATGATAAAGAATACTCTGATGGGTTCTTACCTAATATACATGATAACTTCATATCAGTTAGATCTGTTATCGATAGATACATTGATAACGTATTATGTCAAGAAGGAGCACTCTATTCAACTCATTTAGGTTTAGCAGGTAGAGTAGATTGTATTGCTGAATGGGACGGTAAAGTATCTATTATTGATTTCAAGACATCAGCTAGGTTAAAGAAGAGAGAATGGTGTGAAGGTTATTTTATACAAGAAGCTGCATATGCTATTATGTTTGAAGAGCGTACTGGTATTCCTGTAGAGCAATTAGTAACACTAATAGCAGTAGATAATGAAGAACCACAAATCTTTATTGAACAACGTGATAACTGGACATCTAAACTAATTGAAACAATAGGATTATATAATGAAACAGAAAGTACTTAACTTATTAAAACAACAAAGAAAACTAAACACTATCATTAACCCTACATGGGAAAACGATAGGTCTAGACAAGACTTTATCAGAGCAATGATTGTTGAGTCAGGTGAACTATTAGAACATACTGATTACAAATGGTGGAAGCATGGTACTGTAGATATTGAGCAATCAAGAATGGAAATTGTTGATCTTTGGTTTTTCTATTTTTCATTAGTACTATTAGATCCTGCTACATTACCCTCTAATATGAGGGAGGATAAACTAGAATATTTCGCTCAGATGGTTAAAGATCATTCAGGTCTTGATAAGAGTACATCTAATTGGGATACAGAGAAAGTACAACAAAGAACGTTATATTTTGTTCATTCTTGTTCCCAGATGACCCCCAATTTATTATCAACTATGTACGAGTTGTCAGAACTTACATTAGCAGCTGGTATGACATTTAATAAGCTGTATCATATGTATATGGGTAAGTTGATACTTAATATCTTTAGACAAGAGCATGGTTATAAAGAAGGAACTTATCGTAAACAATGGTATACATCCTGTACAAATACTTCTAACGGTGAATCTACAACATATACAGCACAATCAACCTTAGAAGATAATCAAGTATTAACTGCGATTATGAAACGAGAATCAGACCCTACATTAATTAAGGAAGCATT
>Ga0209494_1000357_pt1 | contig 19759 bp, 14 predicted proteins | sample EN1Hudseemescosm_FD_184628 | JGI IMG/M metagenome (GOLD analysis project Ga0209494, IMG submission 184628) | Methane-oxidizing microbial communities from mesocosms in the Hudson Canyon - EN1B Hudson Canyon (SPAdes) (version 2) | ecosystem: Environmental > Aquatic > Marine > Cold seeps | place... | reverse complement strand
TTATCAAAGCTATAATGCATAGCTCTTAACATTTCTTGTTAAGACTCTTTAGGCGCGTAGCTCAGTTGGTTAGAGCACTACCTTGACATGGTAGGGGTCGGTGATTCGAATTCACTCGTGCCTACCAATTTTCTGTTTAAAAACAGTGAGTTGGTAATATTTGGTTTTCCCTCAATTTATCTATTCAGATTTATGGTCCATATATGGTCCAGTAAATCTACCTATTCTAATTAAGCTCCTTAATGGATTGGCAGAGTGTGTATCTCTCTGCATGTATCAACTTCAGCTAAGAAGTCGATGGGGTCATCATACGATTATATACTTGCCATCAGCAAGCTGATTTTATTCATGGAAAATGAGTCTCCTTTTTTATTTGTAATAGTTGAGCCGATGAAGGCGAATGATGACTTACTCAGTAACTCATCAGAGAGAAGATATTTATTGCATACAAAAAATCTCAATAGACTACAGCAACTTTTTGTCATCATTTGACTGAAGAGTGCAATCTTTTAGATTTTGAATAATAAATGAATTCTTATAGTTACTCCTTTCTAGCTAATTGGTATTCACCGAATTTTAACAGAATCGCAAATTTACGATTAGACGATGAAGATTGGTAGCACACGCCGTTAGAACGAAGTTCTTACGGCACGGAGGATGATTTAAAATCCTGACGCGACATACGTTGCGCTGTCATAAGTAAATTCTGCTACTTCACCATTAATTTCCAAGTCACGCGCATAGGCTTCATGGTTGAAATAACATTGAAGTGTTTCTGGTAGGCAGTCAATGACTCCAGACTCATTAACCGATTCATACGCATAGTCAGAAAGTGAGCACTGCTGAATATAGCCATCAGAGTTGAGACTATCTAAAGCCTCTTGAGTATTTTGGTTTAAATTCTCACAGCGATAAAAGAGTTCTGTTTGGTCTGGTTCGGGTAGGTTTTCAATCTCATCAAACCATTTTTGCAGTGTGCATTGCGTAATATTACACGCACTAAAGAGCTGACATAGATCCCCATCAATGAATTCAATCTCGAATTCATCAACAGGGTAGCCGCAATCATTAATTAACTGAGATGATCTTGTTTCGTATTCTTTATAAGATGAGAAGTAAAAACCTTGAACACTTGTATCGTATGGGTTTGCAAATAATTCAGACATGATTGTATTCCTTTTTGTTAAAGCAAAAAAAGCCCTGACTCCCTAATAGGAAGACAAGACTTAAAGTGGTCGGGCTAGATTGCCCTGAGTGGTTAAATGATTTTCAGATTCAGATTCAGATTCAGATTCAGATTCAGATAAGGATTGAGCTTTACTCAATCACTTATCGTTCTCAATACGAGGTTGATACTCTATTAATAATGGCTTGGCTCTGAACAGATTGCGCCAACTAATGAGTGACGTGATCTTAGAGAGTACAAACAACACAATTTCCTTGGTGCTACTAATCATCTCAGTGCAGCTACCTAAAGCGTGGTGCCACACCTTTTGTATCGTGCCGCGTTGATAAATGACGGTGACAACTTTGTCATCATTTAATTGGATAATGATTTCAGCATCGGCAGTATTAATACGAATAGAGCCGCCTTCACTAGATAAAGCCTCTTCAATCATTAAATTTAATTGCTCATTAAGTTGAGTAAATGGGTTCATGGTGTAATTCTCCTAAAGGATATAAAAATAAAGCGCACCTGTTTCTTACAGGCGCACGAAAGCACACGGCATAAGACAATGCAGTGAATAAGTAGTACTAGATTTTGTTTAGCGTATTCCTAGAAGTAGGAATTGATGGCAGAGTAAGCCAATAACAGACAGGACATCTGTTAATAAATAGAAATAACTACAGCAAGCCTTTCTCGGCAAGCGAGGTGGTATGAGATCCACCGACAATAATATGATCAAGGACTCGAATATCGACCAAGGCTAACGATTGTTTAAGTTTGGCAGTAATAGACAAATCAGCCTGACTGGGTTCAGAGAGACCAGAGGGGTGATTGTGAGCAAAGATAACGGCTGCTGAGTTGTGTCTAAGGCATGATTTAACGACTTCTCTAGGATAGACACTAGCGCCATCTATCGTGCCGTAAAACAGCTCCTCATAGGCAAGAACTTGATGCTGATTATCCAGATGAATACAGCTAAATACCTCGCTTTCATAGTTGGCTAACTTAGAGACAAGATAGTTTTTCGTCATCTCAGGTGACGTTAAAACAGACTCACGCTTAAAGTGATTATCTAATAACAAACTCATAGCAGAACACAACTGCTCCAACGACATTGGCGCAGTGGTTTGGAACTGATTAATTCCATACTGAATAAGTGGAATGTTTTCAGCAACAAAGTTAATTGATTCTTGATTTGTATTAATAGTTTTCATGATCGTAATCCTAATAAATGTAATAAAAGATAAGCAGTCGAATACAAGGAAACGACTAAGATTGAGGTGTACAGAAAAAGGGTGGGGGCAAGTTCAAGAGGCCACCCCCTTTATAGAACAAGCTAATGCTCTCTATACACACTAGGTACAGGGGTGGGGGCAGTTATCTGAATATTAGGAATCAGCTAGTAACTTCAGTCTCAAAATATTTTATAAACAAAAAATAAAGCCTCTATAAAATTAGAGTGAACAGCGTGAACAACTAAAATTGTTCACTTTGTTCACCCATAAAATATGCAGTGCATTAATAGTGAATTAGGAGACAGCTTTGTAATTTGGGGGATAAGTTCTTTGTTTGGCGACAATTAACTAGGCTCTATTAGCAACTCAAAGCGTACCTGTTTATTTCAGGCACACGAAAGCACACCGCATAAATGCAGTGCAGTAAAATGTCTATTAAGGGGGGAAGAGATAGTAGTGCTAACTTTGTCGTTATTATTACGGCATATAATAATTAAACAGGGTGATAAATATGTTGCATTACACAAGTTGCGGTCTTCAAAGTATATGGCCATAAAATGGCTATACAGTCATTTATCTCATCTACTAGGGGGTAAGTGAAGTATCTATAAGAGGCTGAGCTGAGCTAGGCTGGAAGCAAGCGGCATAAATTACTTTTAGTGGATCATGTTACTATTAGAAATTAGCGTGAACAGCGTGAACAAATTAAAGTGTTCACTTTGTTCACTCTAAAATATGACTCAGTTGAATTAAAAAATACCCTTGGGATTTTTGTTATACATTTTTTATACTATTTAATTTTGAAATAAGGCCATCCCATTGACTGTTTATAGGTTCTCTATCAAAAGGGTTTTCTATTCCAAGTTGCTCAACAGTATATGCATCCTTACCATAGTTACATGAAGCACAGGATGAAACTAAATTATCAAGGTTAGTCATACCACCCATATTCCATGGGTGCATGTGGTCAGCGACAGGCCATGTTGAGTGAATAATGCCATGAGTAGTTAAATTGGTTGATCCCTTTTGAAATCCTGAATAGTTAAGTTTTTTTATGAATTCCTTCATTACTTTTTGTGAAATAAGTTTATTGCCACAATAACGACAATGATACCCATCACGTTTAAAAACTTCTTCTTGGTATTTTGTAGGAGGGCGTAGAGGATCTCTTTCCTCTTTTGGTATTACTTTTGGCTCAAGAATATTTAAAATATTTTTTCTGAATCTACCAGATACTTGACCATGCTCAATATACCAATTGCAAAAATCTTCACCGTTAATTGAGTCAATGATCTCAATACATTTTTCTCTGTTACCATTAATGAACTCGTCAATGGCTTCTGTAAAAACAGTTAAATTATCATCAATCCATGAAGGTGGCTTTAATGGTGAGAATTTATCCCAATTTTTCGGGTTTACATCCAGTTCTGAGCATTCTTTTTTTCCTCTGCACATTATTTGTGTATCTCCATTTGGTTACAATAACGATTACTTACTAAAGGGGGCAGTAAGTATCAAGCGCCCTAAATAGGGTAGTTTCTTTTAATTAAGGAATTTTAAACTGTCGTATAAACTAATACACCCTCTATGAAATCAGCGTGTGTTTTGCTTTCCAAGCATCAAAAGTCAGTAAGGTTTTTTCTTTAATGCCGTACCCTGTATTCTCCGCGAATAATAACGGAAGCTATCTAAGTTTTGAATTTCATAAAAAACAGGTCAAGAAGCCTCCAATTAAAATTGACCCTTACAAGTAAAAAGAGGCAATAATTTATGATATTTTTACGGTCAAGTAGATTTTTGTTAGCTTTTTTATTTCATTTCCTCAATCATTAATTGAGGAGTAATATCTATAATTCTTTGATCTTTTATTATGGTTATATTGCAAAAATATATAATATTATTTAAATTTACTGGATAAGAATATCCTTTTCTTTTCATATTTAAAATAAGGCTAGCCCTATCAATCCTGAAAAACTGCTTAACAAGATCTATATCATTAAATATTTCTATAATCTCACTATCAATAATAGTATCAATAAACCTGATCCTAAATTTTTGCCTAAACATTGCTGGCCAGTCATGGTTTTTATAATGATTATATGCAAGTTCATCAAATAATTTTATCATTGTCCATTCGTTAGTCTCTAATGATGCATAAACACCATTCAACCTTCTACTTTCCTCATCAAATCCATCCCAATCAGATTTACACTTATACCTTAGGTCATGTTCAATTTCATGCCAGCCCTCAGAAAAAATAGTTCTTATTTGTAATTCAAATGTAGAATCAATGGATGTTTCATGCTCTCCCAAACTTAAGGTTTTACAGTCCTCTTCATCTAAAGAATATACGATATTATATCGAAGTGCTTTAAATTCATCATTCTTAACCTTATCGATACTTGTATCATTACATTTCTCAGAATAATCTAGAGAAATAATATTTTTTACTGTTTTTATATCATCATTAAAGTATAGAACTACTCTAATGCCAATTAAATCTTGTAGCTTCTTTGTTTTTCCATATTCAGCATTAGAAGATAGCTTACTTTTAATTGATCTTATAGATTTTGTTCTTGAAAATATGCGAAACATTAAGCCAACAGAATTCAATTGGCTGGATATATTTTGTACAATATTATTTTTTACACCTTCTGAATTTATTTCCTTCATTTTATTTATCTCGTCCTAAGATTGATTTTATATCAGGTATCCTATGTTTATTTACAGCAATGAAATTTACATCATTAGCATCTTCCAGGTAATTATTTTTTTTAAGTAATTTTATTGCTTTAATAATTTCTTTCCTTGAAAAGGCATCAGTTTTAAATAGGTTTGCAGTGAAATAATGGAGGCTTTTAATTGAATTTTGTCCTGCTGGCCATATTTTACTAAGTATATAACGGTCAATACTTAGTCTAGTTTCTTCTCCATCAATTACATCTGATTTTTCAGTGTTAGATATAAATTCATTATCATCATTACAGTTATAAAATGCTATTTCGCTATCAGCTAAGTTATCAGAAGTAAAAGTACAATCCCAAAAAGTACAATTCAAAAATGTAATATCTTTGAACTGGTTAAAATGAAACACACATTTTGTAAAAGTAGAATCCTTAATTACACTCCGTGTAATATTTCCAGAAATAAATAACTCTAGGCCTGATAATGAAATAGAAGTAATTTCTGAATTATCATAAGAGGAGTTACTAACTTTTCCTGTTAATAGACCCTCAAATTTCATCCTTATTGATGAATCTAAAAATTCATTCATAGGGCTTAATTTCTCCCAAAGATTCAACCTACTATTTTTATCTCTGGGAATATAAGAAAGTACTGCAGGTTCTATAAATCTCTCATCACTTGCCATCCAGTCATTATTACAACTAAATATACTGTCAGCAATATAGTTACCAAAAACAAATTCATTCACAAATTGAATATTATTTTCTTCTTGGTTACTTCTGTCAAAGAAGGCATGATTAGATAAAGTAGTGGCTAATTTGTCTAGTGTTGGCTTATCAACTGGCGGATATAGAGATCTAACCTCATTCAGTAAATACCCAGCTTTTTCTTTTATTACATTAATAATTTTTTCTTTAGAGTTTGATGTGTAATTATGTTCACACATATCCGAGGCAACTATCATTAGTAATTTTGATTGCTGGGCTGCATTCATTCTCAAATCTTGCCTATCCATTTCACGATCAAGCATAGATTCAAAGTATTGAGCCACAATTAAAGATGGATTCTTACATAACTCAATAAAATATTCTTCACTCACAAATCTAAGAAAACCCAATAAGACAGGATTGGCAAGATTTTTTACTTCTATATTTGTATTATTTAACTTACTCAACCTTGATGCTGATATCCAATCATTTATTTTTGGCTCATCAAGTCTATACCTATTAACTGAGAATTGATCCCTATACCTTTCAATCCATTCATTAAATAACTCTCCATCAAAAATAGCAGAACGCCTCGACGTTAGAATGATCTTTGCATTTTGAGTTAATAACTCGCTTATGGTTTCAAGCATTGGCTCTGCATTTTCGAATCCATCACTATCATCATTTGAGCTGTTATCATGAAGAAGCTCATCAAAACCGTCTAAAATAATTACAATACGACCTTTTTTAACTTCATTAATTACAACCTCAGAATTAACAGCACTAAATGATTTATCAACTTCTCTAATAAATATGTGACTAAATACTCTTGCTTGTCTATCTCGTGAAAATTCTGTAAAAAATGGAATTGGATTTTTGCTTTGATTTTTTACAAGATAGTTGAGTATTTCATACGATGTACATGTTTTACCGAATCCAGCTGGTGCTTCAATAATTGAAAGCTGAGAACCTTCCTCGTTTAGTGAGTTACATATATCAGTTATAAGACTTTGATCCTGTGCAACATTATTTTTTAAATATGGAACATTAATATAACTATATGTATTGGCTTCTTTAGGAAGTATATTTAATATTCGCTCACAATGATCTTTATACTCATGTTTTGTTTTCTTATTCCAATCATCGACATTAAAAAACCCTTTGAATAAGGTTTTATCAACCTCATCAACCGATTTATAAAACGACTTCTTTGTCGAAAAACCTAAGTTTTCAAATTCTTGAGCAGTGCGCTCCATTTCTTTTTCAATCCGATCTTTATCATTAATTTTTAATGATACTAATTCGGCATTATGAAAAAAACCTGATTTAAATGTAAAAGCTAGGTAGTCAGAATTCGATGCTTGTTTCCTGTATTCAAATCCATATTGTTTAAAAAGATTAATGATATTTTCTTTTATTTCCATAATTTTATTTCTTCAAATAATTAAGGGTAGGAATTTTATGAATACTAATTTTTTATAAATCAAATAGATTCACCACAAAATCAGCGTGAACAGAGTGAACAAATTACACTGTTCACTTTGTTCACTCTAAAATAGGGTAGGGCATTATTCTATTAATACACTAGCCCATATCATCCATAAACGTCTCGACAAACGACATTATCTTATTCGTCACTCGCTCAACAATAGACTTGCGCTCACGTATCTTGGGCTTAGTCTGTAGGATCTCAACAATATCATCTCTTAGTGGGACACGTTCTGTGTAGAGGTAATTACCAATCATTTGCTCTAATTTCTCATCGTGTAGTCCTTCTTCTTTACACAGAGAATTCATTGCTTTTTGTTTTTCCTCATCCCAGAAAACATCGAAGGCTTCTTCGATGCTGTCGCCATCACCTAGATTAGCCAGATTTTCATTAATGAATTGTTCGATGAGTTTCTTCTTACTTCGAAGCTTGGCATCACCCGCCATAAGGTCGGAGACTGCTTTTTTCTTTTTGTCTTTCTCGTCACCTTCTTTTTCTTCACTAATCCGAGCTAATAGCTTCAGGATATAGGCGACATTAATTTCATCACGATGAATTAACTCTAATTCAAAATCGACATCATCAAGGATGGAGACTTTTTCAGTCTCGTGTTCGCTTTTAACTTTGTCGTATAGATCTAAATACTTACTTTTATAGTCATCAAATTGTTGTTCATCCATTGCTAAATCATTAAAGCTGAAATCAGCAAAACTGGATAATACATTTTTGACTCGCATTAAAGCCCTGAAGGATTTAATAAAGGCTAATTCATCGTCTTCACTGGTCAGTTGATCGACACTTTTAATAGTAGGGGCAATGATTAATAGCTTAGCAAATGACTGATTGAACTTCTTAATATAATCTTCATACGGCTCTACAAGAATGGTTTCTTTAGCATCCTTATTAGAGAACAAAGCAATGGCATCATCTGTCGCACTTTTTAAATTTCTAAAACAAACAATATTACCCTGAGACTTTTGTTCATTGAGTATTCTATTAGTGCGTGAGAACGCCTGAATGAGTCCGTGATAGCGTAAATTCTTATCGACATATATTGTGTTCAGGGGAGGGCTATCAAAGCCTGTTAAGAACATATTGACGACTAGCAGAATATCAATACGCTTCTCTTTTACCTTCTTAGCAATATCGTTATAGTAGTTGTAATAGGATTGAGTGTCTTTGGTTGAGAAGTTGGTATTAAACATCTCATTATAATTGGCAATATAACTGTCTAGCTTGTCTCTACTGTGCTGATTGACAGGCGTGCCGTCCTTAATATCCAGTGACGCATCAGGGATAAAGCCATTGGCATCTTTATCCTCTTCATTCGCTGTAAAGCTGAAAATAGTGGCTATTTTTAGATTATGTTCATCCGCTTCTTTCTTTTGCTGAAATAAATCATAATACTGAGTTAATACATCAATAGAGCTGACGCAGAACATGGCTGTGAAGGCCTTGTTCTGGGTTTTCCTATTATGGTTAGCAATGATGTAGTCGCTTATCTTTTCAAGCCGCTGAGGGCTTTCTAGTAGCTCCTTTGAGTCGATGTCTTCGACTTCAATATCAATGACATTTTGACTGCCTTCTTTTTCTTTATATCTGCCGACATATTCAATCGAAAACTTTAAAACATTTTGATCTTTAATGGCATTGGTGATGACGTATCTATGCAGACAGTCATCAAACAAATCTTTAGTGGTCTGTTTACCTTGCGTGCCTGAGGCAGAATTATCCTCAAATATTGGTGTGCCTGTAAAACCAAACATCTGATGATTATCAAAGAATTTCTTAATTCGGGTATGCGTTTCACCGAACTGACTACGGTGACACTCATCAAAGATAAAGACAATTTTCTTATCTTTAAGAGCGGTCATAGCGCTTAAGTATTTATCTTTACTAATAGCGGTATTGAGCTTTTGAATGGTCGTAACAATTAACGGGCTGTCTTTTAACTCACCCTTATTATTTTTATAAGTACCAGCAAATTGAGCGACTAAGTTCTTGGTGTTATCTGTGCCATCGACTGAGCCATCAGAGAAGCTGTTAAATTCTTTGGTTGTCTGATAGTCCAAATCTTTTCTGTCTACTACAAATACGACTTTGTAGACTTCGGGCATGCTCATTAAAATCTGACTGGCTTTAAATGAGGTTAAGGTTTTACCTGAGCCTGTTGTATGCCAGATATAGCCATTTTTATCACTGTCTTTAACGCGATTGATTATCGCTTCAGTTGCATAATATTGATACGGCCTTAACACCATCAAACTTTTTTGAGTTTCGTTTAAGACAATATATTTAGTTATCATCTTGGATAGATGACATTTTTCTAAAAAGTGGGTGGCGAACTCATCCAGTTGATTGATGTTTTTATTATTCACATCAGCCCAGTTGAATGTTTGCTTAAAGGACTGCTGACGATTGTTGGTGTAGTACTTGGTGTTCACACCATTACTAATGACAAATAACTGAATATAGTTAAATAAGCCTGAGCCTGCAAAATAAGAATGGCGTTGATAACGATTAGTTTGATTAAACGCTTCTTTTAATTCTAAGCCTCGCCTTTTTAATTCAATCTGAACCAGTGGCAAGCCGTTAATCAATAACGTCACATCATAGCGATTCTTATAGCTACCTTCCATAGTGACCTGCTGAGTCACTTGGAATTGGTTTTTACACCAGTATTCTTGATTGATGAATTCAATATAAACTGAGTCACCATTATCACGCTCAAGGTGCATTTTATCTCTGAGGATTTTAGCTCGCTCAAAGATATTACCTTTATCAAGATGATTCACGATCTTACTGAGCTCATTAGCCGATAAGGCAATACGATTATGCAGTTCTAATTGAGCTTTTAGGTTGGCTAATAAATCAGTCTCATCTTTGATGATGACTTTATTATGACCTAATGAAATCAACTGCTTTACAAGGCTATCCTCTAAAACTTGTTCTGATTGTGAACTCATTAATAAATCCCTTTAATTCACGCTATACAAACATTTGCTGTAGTAAGCCGCTCTTGAATTGCTTAGTGCCTGCAAGTTGTTTTTCTACTTGGTTTATTTTTGTGTCTATTTCGGTTAGGAAGTTGGCTATTTTTGTTTGTTCTTCAATTGTTGGAATATGTAATGTTAAAAGTTTTAATTGACTTGAGTATAGATGAACCACGGAAACCCCTTGTGAAAAAGAAGCAATCTCATGTTTTTTATTACTATTTAAGTAGTAAGATAAAAAAATACCATTTAGCTTAGTTCTTATGATATTTAAGTCACCACCTAAAGCAATACCGTTTTTTAGAATACAAGATGCCGTTGCAATATCTAAGCTTGTTTCTCCTGATGCTGGAATTATCACATCATTACTTTTACTTAAAACCAACTCACTAATATCAATATTAGTTTTAGATTTTATTTCTTTAATCCACTCTCCATAATGAGTGTACAGTTCGCCATACCTAATACATTCTATTAAACCAGTCTCTTCTATATCAGATTTAGAAATCCCTTTTCCTTTAAAGAAAGTTGCAACATCTCCCAGCTTCTTAACCTCCCAATCAGGATAATCACTCCCATCATCCTGCTTAAAGCGTATTTCCTGACTGAAAACCTGTTGCATCACCCCTTTTTTATAATCAGCTAAAAGCTGTTTTTTCTTGGTGAGCTGTTCGATTTTGTTGTCAACTTGGGTTAGGAAGGCGGCTATTTTTTGTTGTTCTTGTAATATTGGAAAGGTCAGAGGAACAATGGCAATATTTTTATGCCCAAGATGAGGTTGACCTCCCGCATTAAAAAAACTTCTTATTTTTCTTTGAATATTCTCGCTTATTAGTCTTTGAAAAAGATAAGAAGCAGATATATTTTTCTTATCAAATCCTACTTTAAATGCATTATTACTTAACACTCCTGTCGCGCCAGTAAATGCCTTACCTGCTGTATTTCCAGTATTTACTATCATGATTTCATCTGAATAAATTATTTTTTTTGGGTAAATATCCAAAACATAATAAGGGTAATCGTCAGTAAAGAAATCTCTAATATAAAGGTATCTAATAAAGCCATCTTTATATTCTGATACCTGTTCAGAAAATGGTATTTGAACTCCCTGCGTAAACGAGCATACACTCCCTAATTTTTTAAAATCCCACTCACCCGAAAACTCAGGAAACCTCAATGCAGGCACTTTACTAAAATGGTTTAAAGGAAACACAACCATCTCATCTTTAATCAATTCTTTAAAATAAGGCTTCACCGCTTTCATATCGACAACATCAACACGATAAGGCAATCTTGAATCTTCAAAGGCTATTTTTATTTGAGACAATAATTTTAGCGCTACCTTATCTTGGCACTCTATGGCTAAATCTAAATCTGATCCGACTAATGAGCTACTTTTAGCACGACTACCAAAAACCCAAGCTTTGCCATCATCTTGCAGATATTTTTCTAAAATATCTTTAATGATAATGAATTCTTTTGGGGTGACATCAAATTTAATCTTCATAACTCGCCTGTATGCTTTGGCATAAAAATAAAACTTCATGATAAAAAATAGGTAATTGCTCAACAATCTCTATAGCAATATCTTCATCATAGCCATGAGACGTGTTATTTCTATTTTCTCTATAAATATCCCATTCATCCCAGCTATGTTTAACAATGCCTAGTGTATAAGCTTGCCTAATTAAATTAGAAAACTTTTCCCTGTCGATTTCCATAGGATCATCCGAGATACTTTTTAAATATTTCCTGACTAATTTTTTAGACATATCAAAACAATATTCAAAGCGTTGAATACAAGAATCCCTGACAAACGTGTTGCTGTTGTCTTTTTTATATTCATTTAATGCTTCGTTGAGTGTAGCAATAGCTTTACTAAAGGCGGTTAAATCTAATTTATTATCGGACATTTTATTTTCCTTGCCTTAACAGTTCAATCATTTTTTCAGAAGAAAAGGGTGCTGTTACAGGATCAATAGCATTAATGAGATTTAAAAAATATCTTTTTTTACTTTCACTTTCTTTTTTAGCTTGCGGCTTTTGTTTCTGCTCTAAAGCCAATACAAAGTCTAAAACATCTGCTTGTAAATCTACTGGCAAAGCAATAATATGTTGCTGGATTTGTTTGTTTAGTTGCATAATTTTATCCTTCAACTTGCCACTATTCGGAAATACTGAACAGTTGCCTATGTAATAATTTATGACCATTAATAACTGAATTGAAGCCGCTGTAGTTCATCAAAAAGGCACCGTAATATTAAGCTGTTTGCAGAAATCAGCAATCTTACTATCTGTTTCATTCATTACTTCATTTAATGAAGTTAATTCAGCAGAGACAGCCGCTAAATCAATTGGCTCTTCTTCCTCAAAGGTATCCACATAGCGCGGAATATTAAGGTTAAAGTCATTTTCTTTCACTTCTTCTAGTTTCGCTAAATGGCTATATTTATCTTCTATGGTTCTTTCCCTGTAGGTAGTGATAATTTTATCGATGTCTTCATCACGTAGGTAATTTTGGTTTTTACGTTTCTCAAAATGATTACTGGCATCTATAAAGAGAATGTCATCATTATGCTCACGGCATTTTTTAAATACCAGTATGCAGGTGGGGATAGAAGTACCGTAAAAGATATTAGCGGGTAGCCCAATAACAGCATCAAGAAAGTTTCTATCATCAATGAGATACTTTCTGATATGGCCTTCACTACTGCCACGGAATAACACGCCATGCGGTAACACTACAGCCATAGTGCCGTTATCAGCAAGCTGATGGATCATGTGCTGTACAAAAGCAAAATCTGCTTTAGTCTTGGGTGCTAGTTTTCCGTATTGGCTAAAACGATCATCACTCATGTGTAGTGGATTAGCTGACCAATGAGCAGAGAAGGGCGGATTAGCAACAACCGCTTCAAAGCGTTGATCTATGTGCTGTGGGTTTTCTAAGGTGTCTTCTTGTTTGATATCAAACTTTTTATAATGAATACCGTGCAAGATCATGTTCATTCTTGCCAAGTTATACGTGGTTCGATTAAGTTCTTGTCCGTAGAAGCTATCTATATCTTTTACTTCCCTGTTAATGCGTAACAGTAGCGAGCCTGAGCCACAGGTAGGATCATAAACTGATTTAAGGCGTTCTTTGCCTGTTGATACAATTTTGGCTAGTACAGTGGAGACTTGTTGCGGTGTGTAAAATTCACCTGCTTTTTTACCTGCACCACTGGCAAACTGACCAATCAGATATTCGTAGGCATCACCTAGAACATCAGACTTTGGATCATTTAGGTTAAAGTTAATTTTATCTAAATGGCTTAATACTTTTGCGATTAAGGCATTCTTATCGGCTTCTGTTCGGCCCAGCTTGGATGAGCTTAAATCTAAGTCTTCGAATAGGTTATCAAAGTCATCTTCTGACTCGGTACCCATTGTGCTATTTTCAATGTTCTTTAAGATGTCACCTAGCTCACCTAAGATAAAGTTATCTTGGTTTTCTGAATTTCCCTTTTTAGCAATCTCGCTAAATAGCTCTGAGGGCTTTAGGAAATAGCCTAAGCGGTCAATAGACTCTTCTTTAATCGCCTCTAAATATTCTTGTCCTTCTTCGGTGTTTTCATCAATGCTGTCATAACTGATTCCATCTTCTTGTAAGATTTCATCAGCGTAGAGAGACATTCTGCCCGAGAGGTATTTATAGAATATAAATCCTAAGATGTAATCCCTAAACTCATCAGCATCCATTTTGCCGCGTAATGCGTTGGCTATGTTCCATAGTTGCTGTTCGAGGAGCTTCTTTTGTTCGTCTGTCATGTGGATCCTATTTCGATAAGCTTAATTAATAAAAATTATAGTCTATCGAATAAATTTGGTTTAACGATGTTAACGCTTATTTAATGTAAATATTCGCCACCGATATAGGGTTGCCTGTTAAGTGTATCAGGCTGTGTGCTTGCATTACTGCATAGCCTTGTGAATGTTATCATATTTTCTATAATGGCTTTCGTAAAGAGCTGTTGCTCTTAAAGGTTTTGTATTGCTTATTTTGTCCTAAAGAGATGGGTCGCTGTCTTTATAGACTTATAGGGAATAGTTTTGTGAATGCCTAGCGTAAATCTTTATTTCATCAATAATGAGGATTACAGTCAACTAGGTGTGTGGGTGGGCAGGGATATTTATTTGTTCTTTATAAAGTAACCCTGTTAAAAAATAGCGTGAACAGAGTGAACAAATTAAAACTGTTCACTTTGTTCACTCTAAAATTAGTTAGTCTTCAATGACATAAGATAATTATTTTTGCTATTGTTCGAGGGCTATATTGCTCACATTATTTTCTACTTCTTCAATCTCAGTGTCCTGACCTAGGTAATCAAGTATATTTGCTGAGATAGCATAACCTGAAACGGTTCCTGCATCTTTAATACGATGCGTGCTAGTTAGACGTTTATTACCATTAGTACTAGAATTGTTTAGGTGTAAAAACCCTAAGCTATTTAATTTTTTAGCAATTTCATTCACATTGCTATAATTAGTTATTTCTCGTAGATTTTTTATGGAAATAATATAGTGATTATTTTTAATGTACCCCATAATATTGCTCGTTGTATTCTCGCTCTCTTCGCAATTTACAAAGCGTCTAGGATTTGAGCGAATGTAATCAATAATATTATTGATACCAATATCTATATCAGAGATTGTTGAAAAGTCTTCAATCCATGTCACTAAGGTTGTTTTTACACTTTCATGAGCTTCGTTCTGGGTGATAGGTAATAACCCTAAATCAATACTAAGATCCAGTGCAAGATTCACAATAGCAAAGCGATTTAACGCTCTACTTTGTTCAGGTTGCATATTATCCTGAGCTAGTGAGGCACTTAATTCAGAAAATCTACTTCTTAGGTCGTTAAGTTTTTCTGAGTCATTAGCTATTTCCAGAAGGTGCTCAATAAAACATTCGCCAGCAGAACCAAAATAGTGACAGCAATTCTGTTTAATATTTTCAACAAATTCTTTAGCGGGTAGATCGTTCGTATTTAGAAATATATCTTCAACATGAATATCAAGCACTCTCACTTTTTGCCCTGCTAACGCTTCTTTCCCAGATGCCTTAGCAATCTGGTCTGATATTTTTAGTTCACCACTACTAAGTAATGATGTACGCCATGTTTGTTTGGAATCTTCCGTTAGTCTGACCTTTCCGACTCCAGCAGTTAAGTTGTAAATAGTTTCGCTGAAAGTGTTATCTGTATTGGTTCCTAATTCATCATTAATTAGGCATATATCACTATAGGCTGTACCAATTAACTCAATGGCATTGGGCGTTATACTCCAGCGTCCAATATAAGCATCTTTTCCACCTACGGCAGGGTCAATAGAATTGCCCCAGATACTCGCTGACAACTGTAATAATGTAGTTTTTCCTCTGGAGCTGTGACCATAAAAATGGAATCCACCGCCATCTAAATTTAGCAGGTAAAGTAATGCGCTAGAAAATGATGCACCCATAGCAAAGGTAATTAATGGATTACCTTTGCATGATGTGGCAATATTCGTTTTCCACTCATCAAGGCTACCTGATTGATAAACAGATAATTGTGATTGTGTTTCTTTGTCGGGTAAATACTTATATACAGTATCATCATTAGGGTTAGAGTATATTTTATTAGGGAGAACAAATATCTTTTCCCCGTTTATTGAATTATTCCAGCCTAGTTTACTAAGCCCAATTATTTGATTAGAAGCTTGTTGATCACACAAATATTCTGATATATCTTTTTGATTCTTTGGCTTTATTGCCGCTCCTTTATTTAATAATGAATTAAAAAGGTGGTTACGATTGGTAGAAAATATGGCTTGGTTAGGGACTGTAATCTTAAAAAGATTAGATCTAGAATCAATTCCTACTATAGTAGATGAATGATTTCCCGTGTCAGGGAAAAATATTTCACTATCTACCCATAAAAGGGAAGATATTATATTGTCATCATATTTTGTTATATGTGTATCTGTAATATCAAATTCTTCTGGGATGTTGATTTTGTACTCTTGATTGTTAATGGAGATTGTTTTGTTTTCTAATTCAGTACTCATTTTATAACCTTGTATTAAATAGGTCTTTAAAACCTATTAGTTTAAGCAAAGATGAAATTATCAGTGCATGGTTAGCATTTTAATTAAAAAATTTATTGTAGATGATGTGCTGTTTTAGATTAAATTGATGGTTTTCACCACCCCCTAATTTCTAGTAAGTAATAAGTCTGCTTTGAGCGGTTCACGGCTTTTAAACCTCCGGCTTTGCCGGAGGTATTTGACTATAATAAGTTAAGCTGATGTATTATCTCCTTTTATGATAAGTTTAAACCCTGAGCGCCATGCCTTTTTTCTTAAATTTTTAGGAGTTCTCATGTAGGTATTTTTTTTCCTTACATTTCTGATTGTTCTATTAATTACGTCAGTAGATATGCTTTCGGTGCCGCCTGCTCCAATATGGCTTATCAATAACTCGACAAGAGACTTGTGAGGGAATTTATGTAGCCCGTAATTTGAAAAAATATAATTAGATAAACGTGATATTAAAATACGTGTTAAGTAATTTCCTTTTGTATTGTTCATAGTATTCAAATCCATTAGTTTTCTTTCCTCTAAAGTTAATTGAATACTTAGTTGTGATTTTAAATCACTTAAATGAGTGGGGTTATTATAGAATAAATCATTATTAGTGTTATCTAACATAGGAATCATCTGGTTAATTTTTTTTATGAGTTCATTCGAACGAAATAAAGCGTCAGATCTTGCTTCATCAGGTGAATTTATATTATTTTTTTCAGCTTCTAGTTCATTTGAATAAAGACCCATTATGAAATATATATCTGCTATAAATAAAAAATTCAAATATTCGAAAAACTCATCTACATTATCTGTGGGTAGGTATTTAATTACAATTAATGAATTTATATATTCATTAATTAGTTTTTTTATTTTTGAAGATGAAATTAATTTTAAATATAATTTATCTTTCTTAGCTATAGATAATGCTGGCCTAAGTTGTTCTATTGTTTTCTCGTATATTCCATACGTTTTTTGCATATCATAATATCTGTCTTTTATACAATTAGAATTCCATTTTCCTAGTAATTCAGATGCAATAAATGGGCTAGACCGATCTTTATTTTTTAATTTAACTTGGTGAATAAGTTCATAAAATTCAAAATATTTATTAGATGATTTTATTTCTGACATAATTTGTATTAATGTGTTTAGATAATACTAAATGTAGGTTATATAGTATTATAATTTAAAAAAATGGTTAGCAGATATTTAACAAACCCACTACCTAGAAAGTATAATTATTAGCTGGATGAAGCTAGGTTCTCATATAGAGTATGAGAGTCTATAAATGCATCTAATTCTGCAAGTGGATACCTTATAGATCGGCCTATTTTAATGAACTTAGGTGACATTGATTTTCCTGTAATGCGTGCTCGTTTAAGGTATTCAGTACTCATATTTAGGTATAAAGCTGCTGATTTTGTATCCAGCAGTCTAGGAGGGGGTATATTAGTCATATTATTTTTAGTTAAAAGTTTATAAATATTTATTTCACCCCCATAATTGCTATGCTTTACAGTGTAAGCAATAAAAGAGGAACTCTCCTCTTATCATAGTTAAGATAAGAAGTTCTCGTATAGTATGAGGGAGATTGAAAAAAACATTGAAGTGCCTATGGAAGTTATTTTGCATAATTAGCGCACCCTTTGTGTTATAAATTTTGACCGCTAATCTAATAGACTGATCGCATCTGCCTTATGGTCATCAGCTAAGTGAGCATAGCGCAAGGTAGTGTTTAGGTCGGCATGACCTAAAAATTCACGCACTGTATTTAGTGGTGCTCCCTTCATAACTAGCTGACTTGCAAAGTGGTGCCGTAAGTCGTGAAACCTAAAGTCTATAATTCCAGACAATTTAATCAGGCTATGCCATGATTTTTTGATGTCAGTAAAGCAATCACCATTTGAATTTTTAAAAATATAGCCTTCCATCTTTGGTGATTGATTACGCCACTTTATGAGAGTGTCATAAGCAATTTTGCATAATGGAATATGCCTAATTTTACTGCTTTTAGCATTTTCCGCTTGGACTGTAATAGTTTTTCGTTGGAAGTCGATATCTTTCCACTTGAGCTGAAATAGTTCATTTCGCCTTAGGCCTGTATTCATTGCTAATAGAATCATAGGCTCTAGGTAATCAATATATTCATTGTCAGTAGTTTCAGGCAAAAGGTCGTAGCCTCTGGATGCTCTCCATTGGTTAGACGTTTCCCGCTTTAAGCAGTGTGAGTTATGCCTTTCTCTTAGTGCTGTGAATAAATTAGTTTCTTCAGTGTCATCTAAAAATCGGACACGGTTAGCATCAACTTCTTTAACGTTTTTAACTTTACTCAGGGGATTTATCTCAATAACTCCCTGAGAATGTGCTTTAGTTAATACGCCTCTGAGAGCAGTAAGGTTTCTGTTGACTGTAGATGGTTGTAGTCCACGGTCAAGTTCTTTTAATTGCCATTTTTCTATTTCCATTGCTTTAATAGTATTCATGGAACGATCTAGTAGATGCGAGAAATGACGCTTAATAGTTGCCATAGTACATTGACCGCTTTTTTTTGTTTGCATTACCCAAGGCTCATAGGTTTCATCAAGATAGTGTGATAACTTTTGAGTGTTATCAATCTGTGCCTTTTTGATTTTAGCTTCTATATCAGCTTTAGGGTCATTTCCTTTGGCTACTTCACCTGCATAAGCGGTAGCAGTAGCTCTGGCTTGGGTGAGAGTAAGCTCTCCATATTTACCAAGCTTTATATTAGGCCGTAAATTACTACCTCTAACTCTGTATCTATAATAGAATACGATACTACCAAGAGGTGAAATAGTAAGCCTAAGACCTGTTAGTTTTGTATCGTATATAGTTTGTGTTGAAGATGTCGGTGAAAGTGTTTTAATGCTTTTTTCTGTAAACAGAATTTTCATAATTAATCTCTTTTTCAAAGCCTATAAGTTGTATGGCTAATTTGATAAAAGAATTTTAATTTAGAAAGAGTGCAGTAGTGGAGGTGGGGAAATTACTAAAACTTAGTAATCCGACCCCCCTATGCTTGAATAGATAAATTTAGAGTATGGGCTACTAATTGAAAAGCGCTAACTCTAAAGTTATGGTCCATATATGGTCCAGTTGGCAAACATTTCTATACACTTTAAAGCACTTAAATACACTAACTATATAATTGTAATGTTGTTTAATAGTTTGATTCTTATAGGGTAATTTAAGGTTTCTGGGTGTATGGGAAGGTTTTAGAGGAATTGCCTATATCACCTTGACATGGTAGGGGTCGGTGATTCGAATTCACTCGTGCCTACCATCTAAACTCTTGTTTTAGATGGTAATTCCTGAAAGTCCAAATGTTAAAATACTCTCAAAAAACTCTTTAGCTGAAATTC
>Ga0209494_1000344_pt1 | contig 20068 bp, 15 predicted proteins | sample EN1Hudseemescosm_FD_184628 | JGI IMG/M metagenome (GOLD analysis project Ga0209494, IMG submission 184628) | Methane-oxidizing microbial communities from mesocosms in the Hudson Canyon - EN1B Hudson Canyon (SPAdes) (version 2) | ecosystem: Environmental > Aquatic > Marine > Cold seeps | place... | reverse complement strand
TGTATTTAATTTTTTTTTATGTGTGTTATGTTATTTCTAGGTGGACGATGAATAGGGGATATGACACATAATCAAGAATTTTTATTTTTGTCTATTTTTACCTACAGACAGGTCAGGTTTATTCAGATAAACTATTTTTCACATAAAGTCGTAATGCTTTAAGAATTAAGGGATTACTGGCTATGGCACAGAAACAGTGGTATTTACTGCGGTGTAAACCCCGCGAAGACGCACGTGCTGAAGGTGAATTGTTAAATCAAAATTTTACGGTTTTCAGGCCGGTCATTGCGCGGGAAAAGTTAGTCCGCCGTAAGAAAAAAACAGTTATTGAGTTATTGTTTCCGGGTTATATTTTTATTAACTTGAGCGATAGTGACGGTTGGATAACCATTCGCTATACCCGTGGCGTTATCGGCTTGGCTTATGACCAGTCCCGGTAGACAATAAAACCTTAATCTTTTTAAAAGCACGTGTGGATGGTTTTGGTCACACAAAAAATACGCCGATGGCGTTGTTTTCAGAAAAGGCTAAATTAGCCATCACAGCGGGTCCCTTGAAAGGCTTAGAAGGTATTTTTCAAAAAGAAACTGGCGATGAGCGCGTTGTTTTATTGCTCAACTTTATGCAAAAACAACAAACAGTTAAATCATCCGCTGGATGCGGTTAAGACGGTCTGAGCGGTATTTATTGGATTGTGTGGAAATGTAAAAAATTTTATGTTCAGGGCTCTTTTCAGTCTAAGAGAAGATAGCGGTCAAGCTTGCTTCCTTAGGGTTTTTAAAGGATTGTTTTGCTTTTTTTAAGGTGTTTTCTGATCTAACGGTGTGCAGGGGGTTTACACGCCGGTGGTGATAGCGTGTTAAAGTTTTAGTTTAAAAGTCTGGCCGAAGCGGTAAAAAGTGCTAGGGTTATAAGTGGTTCAACGTGACAGTAATAAAGATCTTTAGTCTTTTAAAAAATTTTGTTAAGGATTGTAAAGTAAAGAAACTCATGTTTGCCAAACTTGCCACGTTAAGCCGCTTTGAAAAACGCATCCTAATGGCGTTGACGGATTTGTGCTTGGTTAATGGGGCGTTGTGGTTGGCTTTTAGCTTGGGTCTTTGGCAATGGTACGTGCCCACTCCCTTAGAAGGGCTGTTGTTTGCGGTAGCATCATTGCTTTGCATACCTATTTTTGCGGCCCTTGGGATCTATTATTCGATTACCCGTTTTATCAGTTATAAGGGCTTGTTGATTATCGTCAAGGCATCGGCCTTACTGGTGTTGTCTTGGTTGTTAATTATTCATTATTTTTTACCGTTTTATTTTGATGTTAATGTCACCGGTTTCCGTCGCTCGATACCGGTTTATTATTGGCTAGAACTCACCTTATTGGTCGCACTGAGTCGCGTGGTGGCAAGGTGGTTGATCCTACGCGGGACAAGCAACGGTGAACGAAAGCAAACGGTGGTAATCTATGGCGCAGGGTCTGCCGGAATCCAATTGGCCACATCGCTTGCCCAAAATAATGAGACGCAGGTCCTAGGATTTATTGATGATGATGTTCGGTTAAAAAAACACTGGATACAAAATTTTAGAGTCTTAGGAACCCGCTCTGTGATTGCCAAGCTACGTAAAAAACACGGTGGGCTGACGGTTCTACTGGCCATGCCGGGCATCAGTCAAACTGAAAAAAAGATGATCCTGACTTATTTGGAAAACAAGGCGGTTAATGTTAGAACCTTGCCGTCAATGCATGATCTAGTCTCTGGTCGATTTAAGATAAGTGATTTACATGCTCTTGACATTGACGATTTGTTAGGGCGAGAAACTGTTGCGCCTGATACTGCCTTACTGTCAGCAGCCATTACCGATAAAAATGTATTAGTCACCGGTGCTGGGGGGTCGGTTGGGTCTGAACTCTGCCGGCAAATATTAGTGCTTAAACCAAAGACGTTAGTGTTGTTTGATCACTCGGAATACAATCTTTACCAGATTGATAAAGAGTTAAAACAGCATTGCGCGGCAATTGATTGTGGCGTGGGAATAAAAGCTATTTTAGGCTCGGTGGTGAATGAAGCACGGATTAGGGATGTGATGGCCGCTTTTCAAATTGAAATTATTTATCATGGGGCTGCATACAAGCATGTGCCGTTGGTAGAATACAATGTGTGTGAGGGGGTGAGTACTAATTTTTTAGGCACGTACTATGCGGCAAAAGCAGCCCAAGAATTTAATGTTGAGAATTTTGTCTTGGTTTCAACCGACAAGGTTGTGCGGCCTACCAATGTTATGGGTGCCAGTAAGCGCATGGCTGAGTTGGTTGTTCAGGGCTTAGCTCAATGTGCTACTGAAGACAAAAAAGGTGGCGATTCTAGAACCCATTTTACTATGGTTCGTTTTGGGAATGTTTTAGGGTCTTCAGGGTCGGTGATTCCGTTGTTTCAAAAACAGATTGAATCGGGTGGCCCGGTAACAGTGACGCACCCAGACATTACTCGGTTTTTTATGACGACTCCAGAGGCGGCACAACTTGTTATTCAGGCTGGTAGCATGGGGCTTGGCGGAGATGTGTTTGTGCTGAATATGGGCGATCCGGTTAAAATAAATGATTTAGCACGAAAGATGATTCATTTATCAGGCTATATCGTTGACGGTGCTGATACCAATACCAATACCAATACTAATACTAATACTAATACTATAATGATTCATTATACCGGCCTTCGAGACGGTGAAAAACTGTATGAAGAATTATTAATCGGCGATAACGTTCGAGGGACAGTGCATCCTAAGATTATGACGGCTGATGAAGTCAGTTATCCGTGGGCAGAAATGGAATGTATTCTAAAACAATTTCGAACGGCTTTGGCGGAAAGAAACAGCCATAAGGTTAGAGAATTATTAAAACAATATGTTGCAGGGTTTACCCCGCAATGTGCTAATGAAGATTTGATGGCCGACGAAGTCAAAGAAAAATCTGTTAGGTCTATGACAAGTATTGAATTCAAGATTAAAAAATAATAAAAGTGGCTTTGGGCCTTGGTAAATATGAACCTGATAAGTTAGGTGCTATGAGCATCAAGTCGCATTCGATGCCAGTTTTTGATATTCGGCTTATCCCTTGAAGGCTGATGCCATTCAGTACCAGAGAACGAGGAGCATGGGCTTTATCTGTGTTACAAATTTTCCACCTCAAGCGCGCCACTGTTTTTACTGCTTGCTTGGTGAATGTCTTTGGCGCGGAGTTAAAAATGGAAAAGTATATTTAAATACATATGATTCCATTAGTGAAGCAAAATAACGACTCAGTATTTGGATTGAATATTACAATACTGAACGAAAATATTAAACCTTGGGATCAACTTCAGAACTGATGTGAAGCTATTCAAGAAGCCTGAAAATGGTAGTTTAATAGAAAAAATACTTTTTTATGGTTGGGGTTTTATACCAGGTTGTATAATAAGTAGTTAAGTATAATTTTTTTATAGTTCTTGGTGGGTATGATTATGATTTTTTCTATTCTGAGCGGTTACAAAATATGATGGTTGAAAATTCTTGTAGTAATAAGTTTTCCCGAAATTTTGATTACAAATCCAAAGTAGGTTGTTAGTGTTGAGTTTTAAGCAATGAAAATAATTCCAGTCATTCTCGCTGGCGGTGCTGGGACACGCCTTTGGCCCTTGTCTCGAAGGGATCATCCTAAGCAGTTTTTGCCCTTGATCAATGAAAACACAATGCTGCAAGATACCATTCTTCGCTTAAATGGTCTAGACAACCTAGCAGATCCAATCATTATTTGTAATGATGACCATCGTTTTTTAGTGGCAGAACAATGTCAACAGATTGGAATGGGTAACTCAACGATATTACTTGAACCAGTTGGTAGAAATACTGCACCAGCAATTGCCGCCGCAGCACTACAAGCATTAGCTATTGAAGGCTTAGAATTTAACAGTCAAAATCAGTTGCTATTGGTTTTGTCAGCCGATCATGTTATTCAGGATATTGAAGCATTCCATCAGGCAATTAACATCGCAGTTGAACAGGCGGAAAGGGGTAAGCTGGTTACTTTTGGCATAGTGCCAACGGAAGCAAATATCGGTTATGGCTATATTCAGGTGAAGCTTGAAAATGATGAATGCTTAGTGATGAATGTTAACTCGTTCCACGAAAAGCCTGGTTTAGAAATAGCAGAAAAATATTTGGAGATTAATTCAAAACTAAGCATTAAAAACGCACCATTAGAATATTTCTGGAACTCAGGAATGTTTATGTTTCAGGCTACTACTTTTATTGACGAGCTAAGTAAGTATTCTCCTGAAATTGTTACAGCTGTTAATGATGCAGTTGATCATGCATCACAAGACCTTGATTTTATTCGCCTAGATAAGCAAGCCTTTGAATCCTCTCCCGGCAACTCTATTGATTATGCGCTGATGGAAAAATCCAATAACGTTGTTGTTGTGCCTCTTGATGCTTGCTGGAGTGATATTGGCTCATGGACAGCATTGTATGACATCGGTAAAAAAGATAATGACGGCAATGTCGTTAAAGGTGATGTGATAACACAAGATACTATTCATAGTTACATCAACGCTAGTCATCATTTAGTGGTCACCCTTGGTATAAAAGATTTAATTATCGTAGATACGCCTAATGCCACCTTAATCGCAAGCAAAGACAAAGCCCATGAAGTTAATAAAATTGTAGTCAAGCTTCAGCAAGCTCAGAATTCAAAATTAATCACTCAGCCGTCAAGAGTAAATCGTCCCTGGGGTTGGTATGATTCTGTTGAATCGGGTGAACATTTCCAAGTAAAAAAACTCCACGTTAACCCAGGTGCAAAACTATCTTTACAAATGCACCGTAAGCGCGCAGAGCATTGGATTGTCATTGACGGTATAGCAACAGTGACTAGGGGTGAAGAGAGATTAATACTACACAGAGGCGAATCAACTTATATCCCGCTGGGTTTGACTCATGGGTTAGAAAACCAAACCAATCAGCCATTAGGAATTATCGAAGTTCAAAGTGGTACCTATCTAGGTGAAGATGATATTGTTAGATTCGAAGATATTTACGGTAGAATTAACCGTTAGTATTCTAATGATAAAATATCCAAAACAGTTCTTGATGTAACTTCACTTAATCACCATTGAATGGTAGCTATATCAATAGTGATTAAGTGGAAGTTTAACGTACCATTTCGTAAAACTTAAATGGATCGGTAAAAATGCAAGTTATATTGTAGCTTGTCAGAATTATGGTTAAAGATTTCTAAGTTAGTTGTTTTCTAGGGAGGCATAACATTAGCTAAGTTTGCTTTAAAAGGCGTAAGAATTTAGGAGTCACCAGAATAAAGTATTAGAATATTGGTTGAAAGTTATTTTTAAGAACACATTGTTATTTTACAGGGCACCTCTATTTTAGAGTTTAAAAATATGGGGTGATTAAAAGTTTTATTTTGCGGCAATAATATATGAACAATAAAAATAAGTCTGATTTACATGAAGCATTAAAGCTTTGCAAAGGAGCTTTTATTTCTGCTATTGGCTTTAGTATGTTTATCAATTTATTGATGTTGGTACCAGTGATCTATATGTTACAGCTTTATGATCGTGTAGTGCCTACTGGAAATGAATCTACGCTATTGATGTTAACAGTGATCATGTTGTTTCTGCTTATTATCTTAGGGGCTCTGGAATGGGTGCGTTCACAAATATTAGTTAGAGTGAGTACTCGCTTAGAAACATTGTTGAATCAACGGTTATTTAGCGTTGCTTTTAAACAATCATTATATACAGGAGGGCAGAGAGCACCTTCTCAGCCATTAGATGACCTGACAAATTTAAGGCAATTTATGACGGGCAATGGCATGTTTGCTTTTTTTGATGTGCCTTGGGTACCATTCTATTTAGCGGTTATGTTTTTGTTTCATCCTTGGTACGGATGGGTGGGAGTTTTGACAGCTATTATTTTGGTGATTATTGCTTTTATTAATGAAAAAGTCACTAATAAGATTTTAAGTGATGCGAATGCTTTAGCAAGGAGCGGGAGATCGCTGGTTGATGCTAATTTAAGGAATGCGGAAGTTATTGAAGCCATGGGGATGTTGACAAGTATTCGTCAAAGATGGCTCGAAGGCACTCATAAAATATTAGCATTACAATCGAAAGCAAGTTCTAAGGCTTGTTTGATTGGTGGGTTGTCTAAAACAATAAGGCTAACATCTCAATCATTAATCTTAGGGTTAGGAGCTTACTTGGTGATACAGCAAGAAATTACGCCGGGAATAATGATTGCAGGGGCAATCTTGTTGGGAAGAGCTTTAGCACCAATAGACTTACTGATTGCTACATGGAGGGGTTTTGTAGCTGCGCGAGGTCAATATAAACGATTGAATGAACTTTTAATTAAAATACCAGAAGATGAAGAAAAAATGGCGCTTCCTGAGCCTCAAGGGCGATTTGATATTGAAGGTGCTGTCATTGCTCCGCCAGATGTAAAGACAGCTGTCATTAAAGGTGTGAGCTTTACCGTAGAGCAAGGACAGTCAGTAGCGATTATTGGACCCAGTGGTGCTGGAAAATCAACCTTGGTGCGGGCGTTGCTGGGTGTTTGGCCTGCTACCAATGGAAAGATTAGATTGGATGGGGCAGATGTCTTTACGTGGGATAGAGAAGCATTGGGGCCATATATTGGATATTTGCCACAGGATATTGAATTATTTGAAGGAAGTATTAGTGAAAACATTGCCCGCTTTTCTGAGGTTGATCCTGAGCAAGTGGTTACTGCTGCTAAAATGGCAGACGTTCATGAGATGATTCTCCGCCTGCCAGAAGGTTATGATTCAGTCATTGGGGTTTCAGGGGGAATATTATCTGCGGGGCAGCGCCAAAGAATTGGTTTGGCCAGAGCATTATATGGTAATCCCGCTGTTGTCGTGCTTGATGAACCCAATTCAAACTTAGATGAGCAAGGTGAAAAGGCTTTGGCAAATGCTCTTGTGCGCTTAAAGGCTCGGAATGCAACAGTAATTATTGTTACACACCGTAGTAATATTTTATCTAAAGTTGATAACTTATTGATTTTAAAAGATGGTAAGTTAGTGGCCTATGGGCCAAGGGAGCAGGTTTTGGTTCAAGTACAGAAAGCGACTCAACAAGCCGTTCAGACGAAGAAAATTAATCCAGTTCCTACGACTGATGCTGTTTAGAGAAGATAATAATGAATAATGAACTAATAGAAAACAACGTATCAGCACAGGAAATGTTGCAGACGGATGATATGCCCATACGTATGGTTGGTCTTACCATTTTATTGTTGACCTTCGGTGTTTTTGGAACATGGTCAGTTGTTGCACCTATAGATGGTGCAGCATTGGCGCCGGGTGTTGTTAGTGTTAAAGCTCATAGGAAAACCGTACAGCACCTTGACGGCGGGATTGTGAAAACAATTGTTGTTAAAGAAGGTGATTTAGTCGTAGCGGGCGATATTTTATTAACCTTAGATGATACACAGATAAAGGCACACATTAATCAACTTAAATCAAAAATAAGTGGATTAATAATACAGCGAGAAAGTAATCATAAGTTAATGCTTTCATTTGATGAAGAAATCTTGGATTTAAAAGAATTGCTTGCGGAAGGATTTGCTGATAGACGACGATTACGTGATATAGAAAGAAGTTATGCGCGGGGACAAGGCGAAATAGCAGAAATGACAGCATCAATTGCCGGAGCAGAGATGCAGATAATGGCACTTAATGACAAGCTTGTCAGGACAGAAATAAAAGCGCCTGCGGGGGGAAGGGTCATGGCCTTAAATTTTCATACAGAAGGAGGCGTTCTGAGACCGTCCGAACCTATTCTGGAAATTGTACCGCAAGAAGAATTAATTATTACAGCACAGGTTGCGCCCTTAGATATTGATAGAGTGAGTGTTGGAATGTTAGCTACTGTTCGATTTAGTGCTTTTAAACAAGCGTTGACTCCGGAAGTAGAAGGTAGGCTAATAACGCTTTCTGCAGATAGAATGATTGACGAGAAGAGTGGCGTGCCTTATTTCAGTACGCAAGTGGAATTAACAGAAGAAAGTTATAAAAAATTAGTAGGCCTAGAGCTTTTGCCGGGAATGCCTGCAGAAGTATTAATTAATACGGGTGAGCGAACATTGTTTGAGTATTTAACTCAACCGGTATCCAATGCATTTGCACATGCCTTTATTGAAGACTAAGACCATGATAAAAACCTTTAGAGTGACGGTTTTAGTAGGAATGGTGTTAGTGATGCCGAATGTCATGGCAGATGACTTAATGACTATTTATAAAAAAGCATTATTGGCTGATCCGATTTTAAAAGTATCTGAATTCAAAGTTGCAATGGGCGAGGCACAAAGAGGTCAGGCAGGAGGTGCTTTATTGCCTCAAATTCATGCCAATATAAATTTGTCGATGAATGACCGTACAACAACTGGCTTTGAGAATACTGGCTATAAAGGGGAACGGTACAATGTTTCTTTGACTCAGTCCGTGATTGATTTTGAAAAATATTGGAATTGGGACCGTGCCAAAGAAGTTGGCAGACAATATAAAGCAGAAAATAAAGAGGCAGAGCAGGTATTGATTGTTGATGTAGTAGAGCGTTATTTTAAGGCTGTAGAGGCTAGAGATGAATATGTTTTAATTCAACAAGAAAAGCAATCAACTGAAAAGCAGTTGCAGCAATTTAAAAAGCAATATAAAAAACAAATCATAAAAATTACTGACGTTTTGGAAATAGAGGCAAAGTTAAATGGTTTGGAAGCTGATGAAATAGAATCTGAAGCGTTATACGTAATAGCAAAAGAAGGTCTAAGGGAGTTGACTGGGGAAAATGTAGAAACGCTGAGTAAGTTAAAAACAGACATTGAATTCACACCGATTGAAGGCGATGTTGAGCAATGGATAGAGCAAGCAATAAGTACAAACCCTGGTTTGCTAGCAAAGCAAAAGTCTACAGCAGCGGCGCTAAGCGGTGTCGCTCAGCAAAAGTCGGGGCATTTACCCACAGTGGATATCCAATTAACGTATTATTTTAGTAATACAGGATTTGAAGCGAGACAGCAACCTGAGTCAGAAACACTTGTTGCAGGGTTAAATATGTCAGTGCCCATCTTTAGTGGAGGTGCAACAACGCGTAGAGCGGATGAGGCTAATCAAAAGTTGGAAATGGTTCGGCAAGAAAGTATTGCTAAGTCACGACAAATCTACATGGAAACCAAAGCCCACTTTCTTAGTACGAATGCTAGTTTGAGACGAATTAAAGCAGCACAAAAGGCATTAGAATCATCGGTTAAATCGAGAAATGCGATGGAAAAAGGCTTTAAATATGGCGTTCAGACAATTGGGGATGTCTTAATGTCTCAAGCAAGGGAATTTAGATCCAAAAAAGATTTGTTACAGGCAAAGTATCTATACATAAAAAGTAAAATGCGTTTCAAAAGAGTCGTAGGTACCATTAACAAGGAAAGTCTACAAGAACTCAATGCATGGTTAGAGCCAAAGAAGGTTTTTTAGTTTGATGTAAATGTTTGGATAACCTTAGATGCTAAAAATTTAAAAAATACAAATAGGAATAATTTTCATTATGTTTCTTGGTTATTTAATGGTGGTTCATAATGCGGAGCATCCAACTGCTGACTCAGAATCTGCCATTAATAAGGCGTAGCCACAAGTTCAATAGTTAGGCTTTCAAAGCAAGATTACATTTCACGCAGAGTTCTTAATCTTTTTGCACTTTTTTACAGGTTAAGAAAAAACAAGCAGATGACAATCTATGTAAAATGGTTGTGTTTCCATTTTGTATACTCTGAGGCGTATCGAATAATAGTAGTTGAAGATGGTTGTATGGCCGCGTTCTCATTTCAACAGAGCTGAAGGCAGGGGCTTTGTCTATTAAAGGGTAATGGGAAATTGGCTTAGTCGAGGAACCCAAGGGTATGGCCTAACTGAGAGAGGCATTGGAGAAATTGCACGATCAGGATGCATTAGTCGAACGAATAGGAGTGTTGGCGCTGAAGTGTTATTTGTCACCATTTACAGTTGAGGTAACGGTTGTAGCCTCCAGTAATATTTTTCATGATACTGTAAAATAATTAGTATGAGAGTTGGATTAAGTACAACAACATTATCTTCAGGTAAGCACTCAGGGCAGCTAGATGGTATTGGTGTTTATACTCAGCAGATATTTCAGGGGCTGCAATTAAAAGATATAAATATACAGTCCTTTAACTTTGCAAGTAAAAGTAGGGGTGACGGTGTTATTGATTTAGGTGCTTTTGCGCCTCAGTTACTTTTAAGCGCAGCAACAACCTACCCCCTAATAAGTTCATCAAAAGTAGATCAAAACGTGGATATTTTTCATGCCACAGATCATTTTATTCCAAAACTTAAGAAAACACCTGTTGTTGCTACAATAATGGATATTATTCCACTGGCGCATCCTGAGTGGGTCACAGGTAAGCATAGAAAATTAAAAAATTTGCTGTTTAAAAAATCTGTACATTGGGCAGAGAATATCATCACGATCTCAGAGTTTTCTGCAGATAAAATATCAGAGCAATTAGACATACCACGAGCTAGAATCTCAGTCGTTCCATTGGGTATTGATGAACAATATAAAGTTAATGTTTCCGAAGAGACAAAAAAGGCAGTACTAGCCCGCTATCAATTATCGGGGAAATATTTCCTTTGTATAGGTACATTGCAACCCCGGAAGAATATAGAGAGAGTAATTAATGCTTTTTTACAGCTACCAGTAGCCATACAAGAGCATTATCCTTTAGTTATTATTGGAAGGCATGGTTGGAAGTGTGATGATTTAGTTGCAAGGTTGTTGCAACTTTCACAAAGTAAGCAAAGCATTCGTTGGTTAAACTATGTTCCATCTGCGGATAAATATGCATTGTTGCAAGCCAGTCAAGCATTAGTCTTTGCATCACTGTACGAAGGGTTTGGGTTGCCAATATTAGAAGCATTTGCTTCTAATGTTCCTGTTATTACATCTAATATAACTGCAATGCCTGAGGTGGCTGGTGATGCCGCTGTGTTGGTTGATCCATACTCAGAACGAGAGATTAGTGAGGCGATGCTAAATTTAGTTTCGGACCCAGGGTTGGTGGAAACACTGCAAATAAAAGGAAAGGAAAGGTTAGTAGGATTTTCGTGGACAAAAACAGCGGAGCAAACAATCAATATTTATAACAATCTAATATAAAGAAAAAACGCTACAGATTTTATTATCAGATTCAAAATATACTCATTTAATGACAAACATAAATATTGTATGTTTTGTTTTAACAAGTGTGTAGTGGCTTTTTATCGGGTTAATTTACAGTATCTTATTTGCGCTGCTTGTAGGTTTTTTCAAAGCAGTATGGAAGTACTGGTGTGGCCCTCTAAAGCGAGTTAAAATTAGCAGTCTTTGTGTGTTAATAAATTAATTTAAGACTATTTAAAGCAGGGATATATAAATTGAAAACAGCAATAATAACAGGCATAACAGGGCAGGATGGTGCTTATTTAACTCAACTATTATTGGGAAAGGGCTATAAAGTTATTGGTGCTTATCGTAGAACGAGTTCGGTCAATTTTTGGCGTTTGGAATATTTAGGTGTTTCACAGAACGACCCTAACCTAGAGTTAATTGAACATGATTTGATGGATTTAGGTAACAGCATTCGTCTTTTGCAATATGCAAAACCAGATGAAGTCTATAACTTAGCCGCTCAAAGCTTTGTTGGCGTCTCTTTTGAACAGCCGCTAGCAACCGCTGAAATTACAGGGATAGGTGTGTTAAATATGTTAGAAGCGATTAGGATTGTAGATAAATCCATCCGTTTCTATCAAGCAAGTACCTCAGAGCTTTATGGTAAAGTACAAGAGGTTCCACAGACAGAAGAAACGCCTTTTTATCCCCGAAGTCCTTATGCGGTTGCTAAACTTTTTGGGTTTTGGACTGTGATTAATTATCGTGAGTCTTATGATATATTTGCCAGTAGCGGCATATTGTTCAATCATGAGTCTCCCTTGCGAGGTCGTGAATTTGTTACCCGAAAGATTTCTGATAAGGTGGCAAGAATAGCACAAGGAGATGATACCCCTCTTGAATTAGGTAATCTGAATGCAAAACGTGACTGGGGATATGCCAAAGAATATGTAGAAGGAATGTACAAAATGTTACAACATGATACCCCTGACAATTTTGTTCTAGCAACGAATGAAACAAGTACGGTGCGTCAATTTGTCGAACTTGCATTTTCTGTTGTAGATATACATATTGATTGGGAAGGGCGTGGTGATTCAGAAAAAGGCTACAATGCTGAGACTGGAAAGTTACTTGTGAAAGTAAATCCTAAGTTTTACCGCCCAACAGAAGTTGAGTTACTGATTGGTGATTACAGTAAGGCAGAAAAAATACTTAACTGGAAGCCACAGCTCAAATTAGCAGCGCTATGTGAAATGATGGTCAATAGTGACTTGAAAAAAATACAAGCTGGTCAGGCATTTTGACGTGAAAAATAAGCAAAAGGTCTGGGTAATAGGCGCAAATGGATTTACAGGAAGGTATCTTGTACCTGCTTTGGAAAAAGCAGCTTATTTCGTTGAAACAAGAATCGTTGACATTAGAAATGCCTTAGATGTCGAAAGGTTGATGCTGAGTATTGCCCCCGATTATGTCATTAATTTAGCAGGTATCAGCTTTGTTCCTGACGGTGGCAGTGCTGAAATTTATGCGGTTAATACTTTTGGGCCGCAAAATATTTTAGATGCTTGTTTGAAGTTGCCTCAACAGCCGAAAAAAATAATTCTTGTAAGTACTTCGCATGTATATGGTGAGCAAACATGTGAGATTATTGATGAAAGCTGTCCGGTCAATCCAGTGAGTCATTATGGCTGTAGTAAATGGGCGATGGAGCAAATAGCTAAAACCTATAATAATAAACTTAATATAGTAATCACTAGGCCCTTTAACTATACGGGTAAAGGGCAAGCAGAAAAGTTTTTAATCCCTAAAATTGTGCAACATTTTAAGAATAAATCTCAAGTAATAAAATTAGGTAATATTGATGTTTGGCGTGATTTTTCAGATGTAGGCTGGATCGCACAAGTTTATACTGCCCTATTATCCGATCAAAAAGCAGCGTTGAAAATCGTTAATTTATGTTCAGGGGAACTAACTAGTATTAGAGAAATTATAGAAATATTGCAGCAAATAGCTGGACATAAGTTGAAGGTTGAAACAGATATGCGCTTTGTTAGGTCGGCAGATATGGTAAAACAATGCGGAGATAATCAGCGATTGTTGAAATATATTCCTGAGTTATCGCCTATACCTTTTCATAATACATTAAAGTCTATGTTGCAATAAAATCTTAGCCCCTCGAATAACTCATAGTCTGCTGAGTGTTGATTCTAGCCTTGAATACAGGCGCTATGATTAAGTGAATATAAAGCATTTAATAATGAAATATATACAAATCCTTTGGCAATACCAAGAGTTTATAACGGCCAGCGTTAAACGAGAGTTTCAAATAAAATATCAAAATTCACTATTAGGTGGTTTGTGGACAGTCTTAAATCCGCTATCAATGATATTTATATATACTGTAATTTTTTCTCAGGTAATGAGAGCGAGGCTGCCAGAGTCCGATTCTCTTTATAGTTATAGTATCTATCTCTGTTCGGGTGTTATTACCTGGGGGTTATTTGCAGAAATAGTTGGTCGAGGACAGAATGTGTTTCTTGATAATGCCAATATACTTAAGAAAGTCAGTTTTCCTAGAATAGTTCTCCCGATGATACTTACTATCAGTGCCGGCTTAAACTTTTTAATAATCTTCGCTTTATTTATCGGCTTCATCTTCATGGTTGGTCAATTTCCTGGTTGGCCCATAATGGCTGTTATTCCAGTGTTAGCAATACAGATTTTATTTTCTGTCGGCTTAGGCTTAAGTCTTGGTGTGTTCAATGTTTTTTTTAGGGATGTTGGGCAATTCTTTAATATTTTTTTGCAGTTCTGGTTCTGGTTAACCCCTATTGTTTATCCTGTAGATGTACTGCCAGAGGTACTTAAATCATTAGTTATGATATGGAACCCTATGGCGCCAATCATTGCAGCCTACCAAACTATTTTTGTAAAAGCACAGATTCCTGATTGGCATACCATGGTCATACCCTTAGTTGTTAGTCTATTACTTTGTGCAATTGCAATGCGCTTATTTGTCAAACATGCGCATGAAATAGTGGACGAACTTTAATGACAGCAATACAGGTAACACAACTAGGCAAAGCCTATAAGCAATATCCAACACGTTGGGCTAGACTGGTAGAATGGTTATCCCTAACAGGAGCGCAAAAACATCAGCTCACTTGGGTAATCAAAGACATTACTTTTACCGTTAGAGCAGGTGAAGCCGTAGGTGTTGTTGGTGTTAATGGCGCGGGTAAAAGTACGCTACTCAAAATGATTGCCGGCACGACACAACCGAGTATAGGGTCAATTGCCGTGAAGGGCCGTATTGCTGCCTTGCTTGAATTGGGCATGGGGTTTCATCCCGACTTTACAGGGCGACAAAATGTCATGTTATCTGGGCAGTTATTGGGTTTGAGCCAAATAGAGTTAAATCAGTTAATGCCAGAAATAGAAGCCTTTGCAGAAATAGGCACCTATATAGATCAGCCGGTGCGGATATATTCAAGTGGTATGCAAATGCGCTTAGCGTTTAGCGTTGCTACAGCGAAACGCCCAGAAATATTAATCGTCGATGAAGCTTTGTCGGTCGGTGATGCATATTTTCAGCATAAAAGTTTTGAGCGTATACGTGAATTCAGAAAGCAAGGTACGACCTTATTATTAGTTTCGCATGATAAAGGTGCTATTCAGGCTATTTGTGATCGAGCGATTTTATTAAATTCAGGGGTTATAGCCATGGAGGGGCTGCCAGAGCAAGTGATGGATTACTATAATGCACTGATAGCAGAAAGAGAAAACCCTACGGTAAAGACGGAGTTAACAGACCAGGGTAAAATGCAAACAAGCTCTGGAACCGGAGAGGCAACAATTTCAGAATTGCGGTTGTTAAATGAAAAAAATGAACCCATAGAATTGGCTGATGTTGGGCAAAAGGTGCGCCTGGCAATGACTGTTAATATCCTTAAGGATATTAATGAATTAGTACTAGGTTACGTTATTAAAGATCGGTTGGGCCAATCAGTATTTGGCATTAATACGCACCGACTACAGAAAACTTTAAGGCAATTACGTCAAGGTGAGCGAATTAAATATCAGTTTGACTTCGCATTAAACTTAGGTGAAGGGAGTTACTCTATTTCGGTAGCGCTGCATGCCGGTGACTCTCATTTAGTTGCAAATTATGAATGGCATGATCTGGCGCTTGTTTTTAGTGTGATAAATATCAATAAAGAACAATTTGTCGGTGTTGCATGGCTACCACCTAAACTGAGGTGTACACGTGAGTGATCAATTTTATCGTGCGTTTGAAGACCAATACCGAGGAACGAGAGGTCTTGTAAAGTCACGTTTACATATTTATTTACCTTTTATTAGGCCTTTAAAATCAAGCAATCAACAAGAAGATATTTTAGCAATAGATCTGGGCTGTGGTCGTGGAGAATGGCTAGAGTTATTAGCGGAAGAAGGTGGGTTTGTAGCGCAAGGTGTAGATTTAGATAAAGAGATGTTACGAGTATCAGAAGCGTTGGGGTTAAAAGTAACGCAGCAAGATGCTGTTCAATTTCTTAAAGCTCTACCCGATGCAAGTCAGGCTATTGTCACGGGCTTTCATATAGCTGAACATCTTGCCTTTTCGGAGTTGCAAGAATTAATTAAGCAAGCGCATCGCGTTTTAAAGCCCGCAGGTTTACTTATTTTAGAGACGCCCAACCCAGAGAATTTGGTGGTCGGAACTGTGGGCTTTTATTTAGACCCTACGCATCAACGACCTATACCCGCGCAATTATTGGCTTTTACCCTCCTCTTCTATGATTTTGATCGTAGCAAGACTATCCGGTTGCAGGAAACGCTAGATTTAGTGAACAGACCTAATGCCGTTAGCTTGATGGACGTAATTAAAGGGGTGAGTCCAGATTATGCGGTAATAGCACAAAAAAGAGCTGAACCAGAACTAATGCTTAAATTTGATTTAACGTTCAATAAACAGCACGGTGTCACTTTAGAGGAAGTGACTGATTGTTACGAAAACAATATCAACCATAAGATGGCTGAAATAGTAGCGCGAGTGCAGTCAGGTGAAGCAAAAATGCAAGCGGCAGAAGCAAGAATACAAGTAGCAGAAGCAAAAATGCAAGCGGCAGAAGCAAGAATACAAGTAGCAGAAGCAAAAATGCAAGCGGCAGAAAGTAGAACTCATAACTTGCTCAAGATTTTATCGTTACGTAGTATTCGTTCATTACGACGCTTGCGCTGCCAACTGTGGAAAGCGAAGCGACGGCTGGTAGTTCCTCGGTAGGCTGTGGGTTTCTGGGTGTTTGGCGTGCGTAGTGCCAGAGGGGGCTAAAATTACATCCGAAACGGCGTTAAGCCATTTGCGGGAATGTTACGGAGTTTGCATCGAGTTTACAATGATACGGCGCAGTCCACGAGTGCAGAAATACAAGGACACACCGGCAGTCTATAAACCAAAACAAGAGTAATTGAAATTGGATATATTAGTGTTATGTACTTACCCTATTGATACGCCTCGCCATGGTGGGCAAATCAGAGTAAGTAAAATAGTGAACCACTATCGTCAAGCAGGCTTTCAAGTTGAAGTGGTCGGTGTATTAGGTAGTGATAATTACCCAGTAAGTGCCGGTTTTGAGCCGAGTCCGCCAATAGGCGAGCTCGCTAAAATATTGGAGAATCCTTTTTTAATGGAAGATGTTGCCATTAGTCAGTTATATGAGTCTCACGATCAATATTTCTCAAATTTGGCAAAGCAAATAAAGAAAGTACCTGGCCTTATTCATGTTGAACAACCTTGGCTGTTTGGTTTTGCGCAACGCTATATTAAAGAAAAACTAAGTCATCGTTGCAGACTTATTTATGGGTCGCAGAATATTGAATACCAATTAAAAGCAGCGATATTAAAATCATATTTCACAGTAGAGCAGGTAGTTCAATGCGAGCAGCAAGTTAAGCAGCTAGAAATGCGTGCGGTTACTGAAGCTGATGGCGTTGTGTGTGTATCGCAGCATGATTTAGAATGGTTAAGGCGATATACTCAAAAGCCAATCGTATTGGCTCCCAATGGGGTTAGTGAATGGCAGGTCACTGAACAAGGCATTGACGAAGCTAACCAAGTAACTTGTCATCAGAAATTTGCGCTTTTTTGTGCAAGCGGTCACCCGCCTAATGTAAAAGGTTTTTTTGACCTTTTTGGGAGAGGCTTTGGCGCTATGAATAACAATGAAACTATTGTGATTGCAGGGGGGGCATCTTCTGCTATTGGAGGAGATGATAGAGTTCATCAATCAGCAAAGCTAGCGGCTAGAATTACTCTTGCTGGAATCGTTAGTGATTCATGCCTGTCAGGTCTACTGCATACAGCGCACTGCATAGTCTTGCCGATCACCCAAGGTGGCGGAACTAATCTTAAAACAGCCGAAGCGTTGTGGTCAGGGCGTCATATTGTCGCAACAACGACAGCCATGCGTGGATTTGAAGTGTTTATCGGACAGCAAGGAGTTCATGTAACAAACAATCCTGCAATATTTAAACAGCAACTAAGAAAAGTTATGGCAGCGCCACCGCTAGAGTTAAATCAATTAGATCACGAAAGCAGAGCCATTGTTTTGTGGGAGCAATGTTTAAAACCGTTAAGTCTATTTATTACAAAAATAGCACCAGAGCAACACAATGAAGGCTAATCAACAAATTATTTGGATAAATGTAACCACCAGTGCCAACTGGAATCGCCCGGTAGTTGGTGTTGTGCGTGTTGAGAGCGAATTAAAAACACACTTGCAGCGTCTTTACCCCGAGGGTTTTGTTAAAGAATGTATTTGGCTTGGAAATCAGTTTGTAGAGTACTTAGACAAGCAAGAGTCAATAACCGAGGGGGTCAATAGTGAAGTAAAAGACCCCGTGCAAAATAAAGAGCCCAACTTGCTTTACCCTGTTCTACCTCGACGCGTAGCATTAGAAATGATAGCGCAAGGTTTTTTATCGATAATGCCCGCAAAATTACGGCCAATAGTCAGCCGGTTTTTACTTATAAGTAAGCGTAAAATAGCGCGTATCTTAGCCAGTAAAAATTATCATAGAATTAGGGCGGGCATTTCTAGGGAGCATTCCTCTGATCGATCAACAGTAAGTTTTAAAAACAACCATCAAGAAAGCCTATTTAACGCGGGGGATGTATTAATCTCTGTAGGTCTTGACTGGGAGGATCCTGGTCTTCTAGAAGAATTTTCCCGTTTAAAAGAACAAGAAGCGGTAAGGATAGTCACTTGCTGTTACGATCTAATCCCTTGTTTATTTCCACAATATTGTGTATCAGATGTTGCAACGCGTTTTACCCAATATTTTATCGACTTAGCCAATAACTCAGATCTTATCCTTTGTATATCTAGGCAAAGTGAGAATGACTTAAAACAGTTATTAAATCAAACGGGGGCTGCACAAGTAGAAACGCAGGTTTTTCAGCTGGGTGATAATGTGCCAGAAGCTAAAGACTCTATGATGAGTGATGAAATTAAATCAATATTAACTGAACCCTTTATACTTTTTGTATCCACCATAGAGCGTAGAAAAAATCACCAAGTACTCTATCAAGCTTATCATTTACTTTGCCAACAAGGTAAAAAGGCGCAGTTGCCTAAATTAGTATTTGTTGGCATGGCTGGCTGGGGGGTAGATGATTTGTTGAGAGATATTCAGTTAGACCCTTTAACACAAGGATTGATTCTTCAATGCAATCATGTCACTGATGCTGAGTTACGTAGCTTATATGACGCGGCATTATGTTGCGTATATCCGTCACTCTATGAAGGTTGGGGCTTGCCGGTAGGAGAGGCTTTGGCGTTGGGGAAAATAGTCCTTTCTTCTGATCGTGGTTCATTGCCTGAAGTCGGAGGCGATTTAGTGACCTATATTGATCCATGGAATCCCGCAGACTGGGCGGCACAGATCTGGAGAGTTATTACTGATTTGGAATACCAAAAGACATTAAGAGAGAAAGTAAAGTCATCTTATCAGTCGCGTAGTTGGCAAGGTGTCGCGCGGTCAATTAAACCAAAATTAGATGAATTAATAGAAAAGCCGTTTACGACACAAGTTCTCTACCCAGGCTATGATTGTATGAGTGAAGTTGGAAAGCGCATAGGGCCAGTAATTAGGAGTAACGGAAAAGCGGGTATTTTATTTACCGGACCGAATAAAGCAATGCCTGCTGGCGCATTTAGGGTTACTATCTGGGACGAGCCTAATGCTAGAGAGGTGGGTCGCTACAAGCTAAGTTTTTTGGTTGGTAACAATGTGATTGCTGAGCAAGCGAATCTTGCTATTCAGCAAGCAGTTGGGCTAAATACACCATTAATTACAATGGATTTTCATCTTGAGAGTCCTGTTAATAGCCTAAATGTGCAATGTCAGTTAATTTCCGGTGAGCTTAGCATAGTAAGGCTAGAAATTAAGGCGCAGTAAAAATAGTTTTTCTGGGTATCAAGTTAATTAAGTAGTCATAGGTGCCCTTGTTGCTCTTAATTTGCACTAGTATAGGGCGTTATCTTTACTTTAAGGTCGCTAATTCAGGGTTAATATCACATGTAAAAATAATTATTTTTAAGTGCTTTAGGGTTGGGTGTGTAATTAATCAAGCTTCTTGATTGTGGACTGCAGGCTGATAGTTCTGAGTACCAAAGTTATTCAAGTTGTTTGATGTGTTTTTTTAGAGGGATTTTTTTCTGGTGATACGAGTTTCATTCCACTAAGAGCTTGAGTTTCACAAAACAGGAAGCAGAAATAAAATGTTAGGCTACTTGCGATTAATATTATCAATCATTGTCATGTTGTCACATGCGGAT
>Ga0209494_1000342_pt1 | contig 20081 bp, 19 predicted proteins | sample EN1Hudseemescosm_FD_184628 | JGI IMG/M metagenome (GOLD analysis project Ga0209494, IMG submission 184628) | Methane-oxidizing microbial communities from mesocosms in the Hudson Canyon - EN1B Hudson Canyon (SPAdes) (version 2) | ecosystem: Environmental > Aquatic > Marine > Cold seeps | place... | reverse complement strand
AAATCCATATTCATTAAATTCCTTTACCAGAACGGTTTAAATGCAGACTCAGTTCTAGTATTAAGAATGGCATTAGCCCTCCCGATTTATACTTCCGTCTTACTGTGGCTACTTTACTCTCGCCCTCGCCATCCCAACTTTAGTATTGCGACATTAGGAACTGTATTTTCTCTCGGATTTTTGGGTTACTACCTGGCCTCCTTACTTGACCTAATGGGCTTAGAACTCATCACGGCACAACTTGAGCGATTAAGCCTCTTTACTTACCCCTTTTTTGTAGCCGTGATAGGTTTCTTCTTCTTCAAGCAACCTATCAGCAGAAGATTAATTCTCGCTCTAATTATCACGTACACAGGGTTATGGATAGTAATGGGGCAAGAGCTAGCCCTAACCGGTAATAATGTCATAGAAGGCGTAAGCTTGGTATTGGCTTCAGCTTTAAGTTTTTCGTTCTATGTCTTATTTAGCAAACCCTTTATCAAACGATTGGGGAGCCTTTTATTTACTAGTATTGCCATGATTTCATCCAGCATATTTGGTCTGGCTCATGGCATGCTAGTATTAGATTGGCCCTCACTAGTAATAAGCCCATCATCATGGTTATGGCTAAGTATGTTGGTAATATTTAGCACCGTATTACCAAGCTTCATGATGACTGAGGCAATACACCGTATTGGACCGGCACAAACAGGCGTTGTCGGAATGTTAGGCCCTATTTTTACAATAGTCTTAGCGGTATACCTTCTCAATGAACCTTTTACTCTCGCGATATTCGCGGGGGTCGTGATGGTTATTTTAGGCGTAATGAGTCTAATGGTGAAAAAATAAACATGAGAGAACGGAGTTGCCATGCATTACAGAGTACCAGATACAAGAAACCCCGCACTGGGCGGGGCTTATAGGTCTTCTTGGGATAGTTTGAAAAGTTGATATGGTGGCTATACCTAGATTCGAACTAGGGACCCCATCATTATGAGTGATGTGCTCTAACCAGCTGAGCTATATAGCCATACCAAGCCGAGCATTATATTGCGATGATCATAAAAGATCAAGATAATCTTAAAATTTATAGCCAATCACTTAATTTAATTCCAACACCAATACTATTAGAGTATGAGTTGTAATCAATTAAGCTCTCACCATAGCCATTAAACCACTGCACATAACCCTTAACTTTATTTGTCACAGGGAAGCTCCATCCTAACTGTAGCGCACCATGGTTGTCACTAAAATCTAGATTGTCACGGATCATAAAGTCAAAGGTATGCTCACCTTTTTTATATAAACCGCTGAATTCAAAATTACCTAAATAATCATCTATATCTGGGTTGTCATCATTATCGAAATCTTCGTTAATTCGTAACCATGGTTTGAAGGAGAAATAAAAGTTACCTTTTTCTACAATAAAGTCGGCATAAACACGATTCCAACTACGCGATAACAACCCTGCTTGACCATTAGACTGATGAACTAAACCCGTTCTAATTACAGAGTTCTTGAATCCCCATAATTCGCTATCATTTTTAAATGATAACCATGCTTCAGGCTCATGATTTGAATCCCGAAAAGGAGAGGAACTATCTTTATTAAATTGCTGCCAGAATGAACGGTTTGTATAGGCCACAAATAAATCACCATTTCCAGCAAAGAGATCTCTAGCCACAGGTATTTTCAAACTAATCTGAAATTTGGTTTCCCAAGGCTGAAGGTGAACATCTTGGCTGGGAAATGCTTCTGTAAATGGTCGCTCATTGGCTGAGGCCATATTATTACTAATAATTAAGTAGTTGGGTTTATGAGGTTGTAATGAAAATAGCTGGTCTTCACCTTCTCGCTCTAATCTTAATCTTCTTGCTATAGCGGACTCTTCAACAAGGACACTTTCATCCTGCTGCTCAAGCAGAACCTGCGTTGCTTGTTTTACTATTTTTTGCTCACAATAAGCACGTATTTTCCCTACCGTCATACTATCAGGGGATGTCTCTAATTGCTGTTGCAGACATGTACTAATTGGTTCAGCAAATAAAGGCTGGCTACATAGAAAGATCAGTACTAATGTGATTATTCTCATACCGTTTTTCATCCATTAAATTTAGGTAAGCCTAGTTTTGGTTCTAACTATACGTTAAAACGGAAATGCATAACATCACCATCTTTAATGATGTAATCCTTACCTTCTAAGCGCCATTTACCCGCATCTTTAGCACCAGACTCACCTTTATTTTCAACAAAGTCGTCATAGCTAATCACTTCAGCACGGATAAAGCCTTTTTCGAAATCAGTGTGAATAACACCGGCACCTTGAGGTGCAGTTGCGCCTACTCTCACCGTCCACGCTCTAACTTCTTGAACGCCAGCAGTGAAGTATGTTTGAAGGCCAAGTAGAGAGTAACCACTTCGAATCACTCTATTTAGACCAGGTTCATCTTGACCTATCTCGGCCAAAAACTCAGCTTTTTCTTCAGGATCAAGCTCGGCAATCTCTGATTCAATTGCAGCACAAATACTGACGATTGCAGCACCTTCTTCTTCTGCCAATTTTGTTAAGGTATCAAGCAGTGGATTATTTTCAAAACCATCGTCAGCCACATTGGCAATATACATGGTTGGTTTAATCGTCAACAAATGAATTTCAGTTAATAATGCCAACTGGTCCTCATCTAAACCCATGCCTCGAACGGGTTTACCTTCATTCAGAACTTCGCTCATTTCCTTAAGCAGTTCAAGTCGGGCTTTAGCTGTTTTATCGCCACCTTTAGCATCACGTGTTGTTTTCGTAATCGCTTTATCTACACTCTCTAAATCAGCTAATGCTAACTCAGTATTAATGACTTCAACATCATCAAGTGGCGATACTTTATTGGCAACATGAATAACATTTTCATCTTCAAAACAACGCACAACATGGGCAATGGCATCTGTTTCACGAATGTTAGCTAAGAATTTATTACCAAGACCTTCACCTTTAGATGCACCAGCAACCAAGCCGGCAATATCAACAAACTCCATCGTTGTCGGCAGTATACGTTCAGGTACAACAATTTCTGCCAAGGCATCTAATCGAGCATCAGGCATGGGAACAATACCAACATTAGGTTCAATCGTACAAAATGGGTAGTTCTGAGCTTCAATTCCTGCTTCAGTCAGCGCATTAAATAACGTTGATTTACCTACATTTGGTAGGCCAACAATGCCGCATTTAAATCCCATGATACTTTTCCTATTGTGAGTGTAGCCATTGCATGGCTTTATCTAAATCACCTGATAGTACATCAGGTAACACCCTTAACGAATCATCAATTGTATTCCGAATAAGTTGTCTGTCTGGCTGAGAAGGCTTACTAAGTACATAGTCTGACACTTGGCGACTATCACCCGGATGAGCAATACCTAAACGACAACGTAGAAAATCTTTACTGCCCGTACGAGAAATAATATCTCTAAGACCATTATGCCCACCATGGCCACCACCACGTTTGATACGTGCTGTGCCAGCAGGAAGATCTAATTCATCATGAATAACAAGAATATTTGTTAAAGGAATTTTATAAAAATTTGCTAAGGCTGCTACTGATTGACCACTTCGGTTCATAAAAACCAATGGTTTTAGCAAAAATAGCTTATGTTCTGAATAGTGAGCCTGGGCCAATTGGCCGTGAAATTTGTTTTCAACAGAAAATGTTGCGTTCAAATCCTCGGCCAATTGGTCCAGCCACCAAAACCCAACATTATGTCGAGTGTGTTCATATTGAGGGCCTGGATTACCCAAACCTACGATTATCCAGTTAGCCATTACTAATGCCCGTTACTGTTGAGTATGCAGTTTTTTAGTGTGCATAATGGCTGAGATAGCAAGGCATATTATTAATGTAATAGTAACTCTATTACTTGATGATATAACGATGTTATCGCAGTTAGTATGTGTGCTAAAAACCTGCATATTCAATGGTTACGGGTATATCCCCTCAATATTGACTGAATTAATCTTCAGTTGCTTCTTCTTCAGTTGCATCTTCTTCAGCTTCTTCTTCTACTTCAACTGCCACACGTGGTGTGTGAATGCTAACTACAGCTTGGTCATAAGTAGAACGTGAACCTTCTTCTAGTTCTTCTTCTTGAGAATGAGCTAATGCAGTTAATGTAACGCCTTTTGGCAATACAAGTTCAGACAAGTGAATTGCAGCATCAAGTGCTAATGCAGATGTATCAACTTCGATGTATTCTGGTAAATCTTTTGGTAAACAAGAGATTTCAACATCAGACATTAAGTGATTTACTTTACCGCCATCTTTAACACCAGGAGCAACATCATCACCAATAAAGTGAAGCTGTACTGTCATTGTCATTGCATGTTTCGCGCTAACACGTAAGAAATCAGCATGCATGATTCTCATGTCACTCGCTGGGTGACGCTGTAAATCTTTCAATACAGCTTGGTGCTTCTTACCATCAACAGTAATCGTCAAGATATGAGCGTAAAACGCTTCTTCTTCTAAGTGACGAAGGAATTTGTTGTGGTCTAAAGTTAATGAAATTGGCGTTTCATCTGCACCATATATAATTGCTGGAACTTGACCTGCATGACGTAGGCGGCGGCTCGCACCCTTCCCTGTGTCAGTACGTAGTTCAGCTTGAACTTCAAATAAATTTTCCATCTTTTTCTCCAAAATCATGAGCAATATTATTTTGCCCATTAAAAATGCCGCCTAACGGCGGCGATTTGCCTCCCCTTGCGACCAGGGTGAGCATGCGGTTCACTCTCAATGAGCGTTCCGACTAACAATACATTTAAAGCAGTACTTTAAATATATTAATCCATATATAAGGAGCTAACTGACTCCTCATTACTAATTCTATACATCGCTTCGGCCAGCATTTCTGCAATACTTAATGGACGAATTTTACTGCATGTACGTGCATTTTCTTGTAAAGGAATGGTATCTGTTACAACCAACTCATCTAAGACTGAGTTTTCAATATTATCAACAGCCGGACCAGATAAAACAGCATGTGTACAGTAAGCAACAACTCGCGTTGCACCACGTTCTTTCAAGGCTGCAGCAGCGGCACATAATGTACCCGCGGTATCGACCATATCATCAATCAGGATGCAGATTCGACCTTCAACATCACCAATAATATTCATTACTTTAGCAACATTTGCTTTCGGACGTCGTTTATCAATGATGGCTAATTCAACATCAAGATGTTTTGCCAATGCTCGTGCACGAACAACACCACCGATATCAGGTGAAACAACCACTAAATCTTTATATTTATGTTTCCACACATCACCTAATAAAACAGGCGAGGCATAGACATTATCTACTGGGCAATCAAAGAATCCTTGAATTTGGTCGGCATGCAAATCAACCGTTAAGATTCTATCTGCACCAGCTCCCGTCAACATATTCGCTACTACTTTTGCAGTAATCGCAACACGGGCTGAGCGAGGACGACGATCTTGACGTGAATAACCAAAATACGGAACGACTAAGGTGATTCGCCTTGCTGATGCGCGACGAATAGCATCTGTCATCACCATCAATTCCATCAAGTTATCATTGGCTGGCATTGAAGTAGGCTGAACAATGAATACGTCTTTACCGCGGACATTGTCTAAAATTTCAACCATGATCTCGCCATCGCTGAATTTTTCTACAGTGGCTTTACCAAGCGGAACACTGAGGAAGTTAGCAATATTCTTCGCTAAAGGGCGATTAGAATTGCCTGAAAACACCATCATACTGGTATCAGCAGTGCGCTCTTGTAACTGGAGAAGTCTGTTTTTTTTCAAGGTAAAAGCCAAAAAGTCTATAGCAAAACAAAAAAGTGGCTGGGGTACCAGGATTCGAACCTGGGAATGCAAGGATCAAAACCTTGTGCCTTACCGCTTGGCGATACCCCAACAGATAAACTTATTTTAACATTTTGCAGTCTGTCTTGGCTTCTTTTTTCTGACCAAAGAAGTCAATTAACTGTAAAGAGGTGACTTATTACAGCCTTTAGCAACAAACCCTTGCCAATCACTTGGCAAACTATCAATTACTTGCTGCGCTTTCTCCTGATTATCAAAATCAGCAAATACACAAGAACCTGTTCCCGTCATTCTAGGCTTGGCATAGCGGGCTAACCAATCTAACGCCTCAGCAACAGGAGGATAGTGTTTCATCACTACATCTTCACAGACATTTCTGCCTTCCCCCGAAAGGAAGCCGGCTATTGTCATGGATTTACAGTCCCGTGTCAATTGTGAAGATGAAAATATTTCTGCTGTAGAAACATGACAATTGGGAATGATAACGACATACCATGGCTCATCAGGATAAATAGAAGTTAACTCTTCACCCACACCTTCTGCCCAAGCGGCATAACCATGAATAAAAACAGGTACATCTGCGCCTAAAGACAAGCCCAGTTTTGCTAATTCTTCATTTGAAATATTGCAATTCCAAACGTTATTTAATGCAACTAATGTTGTTGCTGCATTTGAACTACCGCCTCCCAGACCTCCGCCCATTGGTAATTTCTTATCCACGGCAATCAAGGCACCTTTTGTGGTACCACAATACTGTTGCAGTAATTTAGCAGCTCGAACAATAAGGTTATCTTCATCTGCAACCCCGTCAATTGGGGTTAGTAATTTAATCTCTCCATCAGATGTGCCCTCAATAGACAGGGTGTCACAATAATCTAAAAACTGAAATGCAGTTTGAAGATTATGATAACCATCTTCACGTTGCCCTGTGATGTGTAAAAATAAATTTATCTTTGCGGGCGATAACCAATCACTCATTTAATGTCATCCCAGCTAGTGATAACTAATCGAACACTTAAATCAGGATGTTTTATAAATATTTTTGAAGGCATTGAATAATGTTTAAACGGGACATAGCGCATATACTCAACTTTCCAACCTTGTTGGACAAGATGTGTAATGCGACCTTCATCATCATATGTCACAGACTCAATCGCTTGCTCACCATAAGGAAGCCCTCTAACCCAGTCTCGTAATGCACTCACGGGAAGGTTCCAGCCCACGACTTCTGATATTAAGTCTTCTGGATTAGTTGACGCGACCTTTTCACCCGTCATCATAGTCAGCACGACCTGCTCTTGATTGCCATCAAGTGTGACGCCGCCCTGAGAAAAGGGTCCTTCTAACTTAATCTGGTATAGAGCGCGATCCTCTTGCCAGCGCAGGCCAACATTCCAAGCCTCTCTACCTTGAGTAATAACTGTTCGACCTTTTATTTTCCACTGATCAAGTTGGTTCAGGTCTATCGCGCGCGTTGCGAATAGTATTTCAGGGCTATCACTTGTTCGTGTTTGCCAAATAGGCACACACGCAGACGTTGATAAGGCGATTAAAACGAGCACACATAGACTACGTAACATTGTTATTCACCAAAACGTCGCATTGTTTCACTTAACAGCTCATTATCCTTGTCTTGTTCTAAGCCTTGTTGCCACGCTTTCTTGGCTTCAGCATGACGATCTTGCTGCCACAATACTTCGCCTAAATGAGCTAAAAACTCAGCATCATTTTGGATTGCTACAGCTTGTTTTAAATAACGAACTGCTGCATCTAAGTTGCCCAGACGGTAATATACCCAACCTAAGCTATCTAAATAGAAAGGGTCTTCTGGTTTAAAGCTTAAGGCCTTTTCAATCATTTCTAATGCTTCTTGATGCCGATCAGTTCGATCTGTCAGGGTATATCCCAGCGCATTCAGTACCGTATGATTATCGGGATCATGTTTTAGAATCTGGCGTAAATCATCTTCTAACACACTTAATCGATGTAGTGATTCTGCCGTCATGGCTCGACCATACAATAGTTCAATATTATTTGGGAAGCCTTCTAACGCTTCGGTATACACGTCAAATGCAGCCTGACTCTGATCACGCTCCCTTAGAAAGGCAGCTTCATAAAGATAATATTGCACGGTGCGGGAAGGATGCTCAGTTCGCAATAATTTTAAATGTAGTCTGGCTTTATCCATCTGCCCCTTATCAGCAAGCAAATTAATATAACGAGACTGAGCCGCTTCAAATCGTGAGCTTTCAACGGGAACAGATGCAAACCAAATTAAAGCTGCATCAGCATTGTCATTTAACTCTTCTGACAAACCCATGAAATATGAGGCTTGCTTGCCACTGTCGCCCAATGTGACTAATTTATTGAAATAATACTTTGCCTGCTTGCCATCTTTGTCTTCTAATGCCAACAAACCTAAGGCAAACAATATCTCTTCATTATCGGGCTTATTTGTTAAAAGGCGTTCAAAAATAGTGAGAGCCTGTTCAGACTTATTATTCTCCCCTAATAACTTAGCATATGAAAACAGTAAATCGTCACTAGCTTCATCCTTAGCAGCTCTCGATTTCAATAGAGCCATGGCCTTATTGCCCTTTCCTAAACGCTGTAAAACTTGCGCCTTTAATATAAGCGCATCTTCACGTTCAGCCTGCTCAGCCAAAATGGCTTCAACGGCAACTAGTGCCTTATCATATTGCTTAAAAAATTCAGCTAATCGCCCATAAACAAACAAGGCCTCAACATCGTGTTGCTGATATAGCTTAAATTTTTCCATTACTGATAAGGCTTGTTCAGGCTTTGTAAACTCACTTAAATTATCAGCAATTTGTGCTAAAAATTGTGGGCTCTTCTCAGGTGCCAGATCTAAAGCAGTATCAACCGATTTAACGACACCATCCCAATCATTTTGAATCATTAAAAATGGGGCTTGCATGATATAAACATCAGCATCTGTTGGATCAACCTCAAGCCAACGTTCTAATGCGCGATTAATGCGCCCTTTATCTCGGGTATAGTTGGCAATTTGCGTCGATCTTCCTGCGAGTGCTGGAGATTCAATCGTATTAGCCGCTTTATTATATAACTCTGCCGCAAGCCCAACCTCGCCTCGCTGACCCGCCATTTCCGCGGTTAAAATGTAATAAACAAGTTCAGATGTAAGCGGTAATGGCGGAATAACCTCTGGTTCAGCCTCAGTCACCACACTCTCAACAGATGGTGTGATAACATCATTTTGCTCTAATAAATCAGCTGTCGATGCGCATGCAGAAAGGACTATAACAACACCAAGTACAAAACTTCCACGAACTAAATCGAACACACTTTTCCATCCTAATTGTGATAAATCCATAATAAAACAACCTGAGCGACTGATTTTGTTAGAATAGCGCATTAGTCTTGAGCCACCTGACAATAATAATTTTAATAATGGCTATAGAGTTTACCAGCATTTGACGACGATTTATTACCAATAACTATGCAACTTGTCACCTATGGCATAAACCACAATACTGCACCTGTTCAAATTAGAGAACAGCTTGCCTTTAATGCTGAGGTTCTTCCTGCTGCATTGGCTTCCCTACATCAGTGCTCCGGCGTTGTTGAAGCCATTATTGTATCAACCTGCAACCGTACGGAAATCTATTGCCATATTGCTGATGAGCACGAAGATACAGTTTGTGAATGGTTACATCAGTTTCATAATCAACCGCCTGAGTCATTAAACGAATTTATCTATCAGCACCAAGATCATGATGTTATTCGTCACTTATTACGCGTTGCCTGTGGTTTAGATTCAATGGTACTCGGCGAACCACAAATTTTAGGTCAAATTAAAACAGCCTATAGCCAAGCATTGCATGCTAAGACTGTTGGCAAATCATTAGGTCGCTTATTTCAGCATTCTTTTACTGTTGCCAAGCAAGTTCGCACTGATACTGCAATTGGTAGCAGCCCTGTTTCAGTTGCCTTTGCAGCCGTTAGTCTTGCTAAACAAATCTTCTCAAATTTAGCGGATTCCACAGCATTATTAATTGGTGCAGGCGACACTATCGAGCTTGCTGCACGTCATTTATATGACAATGGTGTGGGGCGAATCATTATCGCTAACCGCACCATCGAGCGCGCTCATGCTTTAGCAGAGCACGTTAATGGTTATGCAATCAGCTTAAGTGAAATGCCTAACCATTTGGCTGAAGCTGATATTGTGATGAGCTCAACTGCAAGCCAATTACCTGTTCTAGGTAAGGGCACAGTTGAACGTGCGCTCAAACAACGCAAACGTAAACCCATCTTTATGGTTGATATTGCGGTGCCGCGAGATATAGAACCGGAAGTAGGCACTTTAGAAGATATCTATCTTTATTGTGTCGATGATTTACACGATATTATTGAAGAAAATTTACAATCTCGTCGAGATGCCGCGTTACAAGCTGAAGAAATCATTGATAGTCAGGTAGAACATTTCATTGCTTGGCTTCGCACTCAAGATGCGGTTCCAATAATAAAGGCCATTCGTGAAAGGTCTGAACACGAAAGTTCTCACTTACTAGATAAGGCCCAAAAACAATTGCAACAAGGTATTCCTGCAGATAAGGTGATGACCGAACTTGCAAGAACGCTGACTAATAAACTTCTACATGAGCCAAGCAGACAGCTACGTCAATCTGGCTTCAATACAGATAACAACCTAATTGAAGCGGCACGCAGCCTCTTTAACATCAAGGATTAAGGGTAGCTTAAACCGTGAAAGACTCTATAAAACATAAGTTAGAAACATTGGTTGAACGCCATGAAGAAATCGCTGGTCTCTTAGCAGATCCGGAAACGATGGCCGACCAAAATAAGTTTCGTGAATTATCACAAGAATATGCTCAGTTAGAGCCTATTGTTGTTAATTTCACCCGCTATAAAAATAGTCTTATCGCGATTGAGGATGCTAAATCCATGCTCAAAGAAGAAGATAAAGAAATCCGTGAAATGGCAAAAGAAGAGTTGGCTGAAGCGCAAGCCAGTGAGCAAGAATTAGAAATAACATTACAAAAACTATTACTGCCTAAAGATCCGAATGATCAACGAAACCTTTTCTTAGAAATTAGAGCTGGCGCTGGCGGTGATGAAGCTGCCTTATTTGCAGGTGATTTATACCGAATGTATAGCCGCTATGCTGAAGGTCGTCGCTGGGGTGTTGAAATCATCAACTTACAAGAAAGTGAAGCAGGTGGTTATAAAGAAGTCATTCTTCGCATTGTTGGTGACGGCGCATATTCACGCTTGAAGTTTGAATCAGGTGGTCATCGAGTACAACGTGTTCCTGAAACAGAATCACAAGGAAGAGTACATACTTCTGCATGTACTGTCGCAATCATGCCTGAAGCTGATGAGCTAGACCAAATTGATATCAATCCTTCTGATCTACGCGTTGATACCTTCCGAGCATCAGGTGCAGGTGGTCAGCACGTTAACAAAACAGATTCTGCTATTCGAATTACCCATTTACCTACGGGTATTGTTGTTGAGTGTCAGGAACAGCGTTCTCAGCATAAAAACCGTGCTCAAGCGATGTCAGTATTGCAATCACGAATCATGTCTGAACAACAAGATAAGATTGATTCTGAGCAAGCTGAAACGCGTAAACTTCAAGTAGGTAGTGGCGATCGAAGTGAACGTATCCGTACCTATAACTATCCTCAAGGTCGCATGACTGATCACCGTATTAACCTTACTTTATATAAATTAGCTGAAATTATGGGCGGCGATCTTGAACAATTGATTGAACCGTTGATCAACGAATATCAAGCAGATCAATTGGCTTCTTTAGCAAACGAACATTAAGCTATTTATCCCTAGAGAAAAGGGATCGATGATGGTGATGTCAGTAAAATAAAGACGCTCACATTGGCGATAACAGTGAGCCAAAAAATGATACGAAAAGGTTGTTTTTTCGTTTTATGGCGAAATAATCTCTGGCCTAGAAAGGCTCCAAACCAACCACCTAGCAACGATGCTAGGTGTAAAGTCCTTTCAGATATTCGATGCCTACTTTTTATAGCAGCTGACTTATCTACCGCATAAAGAACAAATGTAATTAAACTTAAAGCCGCAAAATAATAGGCTAGTTCTACGCCCACAAATAAGCTGAAACCACAATTACTGCGACAATGATAACTGCGATTATCATCGTAGATGATGAGCTCTCAGTAGCGATATCATCAGCGGCATCCATCACATTATCTGCGCGAGGTCGACCTTGATCATCAGCAGACAAGGTATAAGTAAGCTCTTGACCAATGATTGGTTTGCCTTTACGTTGAGCGAAGGCTTTAATATGAACAAAGACCTGTTTGTCTTCATTGTCAGGTGCAATAAATCCAAACCCTTTTCTGCCATTCCAGTATTTGATGGTGCCTTTTAATCTTTTCTCTTTCATTATAAATTTAGCCAATTACGTGGTTTAAGAAATTGTTGATATAAAGTATCTTCTGCCGATCCTGCTTCTGGTTGCCAATTATATTGCCATTTCACCAGAGGTGGTAATGACATTAATATTGATTCTGTACGACCACCAGATTGAAGACCAAATAAGGTACCTCTATCATACACAAGATTAAATTCAACGTAGCGACCTCGTCGATATAGCTGGAAGTCGCGCTCTCGCTCGCCAAATTTAGTATTTTTTCGCTTTTTAACAATTGGTAGATAGGCTTGAATATAACTATCTCCAACACTTTTCATCAAATTAAAACAATGATCAAAGCCACCTTCATTTAAATCATCAAAAAACAAACCGCCGACGCCTCGAGGTTCGTTACGATGCTTTAAGAAGAAATAGTCATCACACCATTTTTTATATTCTTCATAAACAGTATCGCCAAATGGGTCACATGCTTCTTTTGCCGTTTGATGCCATGCAATAATATCTTCTTCAAAACCATAATAAGGGGTGAGGTCATAACCACCACCAAACCACCAAATAGGCTCTTCACCTTCTTTTTCAGCTATAAAGAAACGAACATTTGCATGAGATGTTGGCACATAAGGATTGTGAGGATGAATAACTAATGATACACCTAATGCTTCAAAACTGCGCCCAGCCAATTCTGGCCGACTTGCGGTTGCAGAAGGCGGTAAACTATCACCTGTTACTTGTGAAAAATTCACTCCGCCTTGTTCAAATACAGCGCCATCAGTCAAAACTCGAGTACGTCCACCGCCGCCACCTGACCCTTCACGCTGCCATTCATCTTCAACAAACTTAGCAGCTCCATCTTCAGCTTCAACGTACTGGCAAATACGATCTTGCAAAGCCATAAAGTAGGCTCTAACAGCTTGAATATCTGGCTGACTCATCGTATTCGCTCTCCTGTTTGAGCATCCCGTATTTCAGTAGGTTGAGCAGAACCGGAACATTGACCTGGAACAATGGCATCAATATTAGCTAAATTCCAACGAAGTTGGCGTATTGTTCTTGCTGGTTTTGCTCCAGCTAAGTTTGCACTTGTTGATACGATTGCCCCACCAAATTCTCGACATAGTTCAGCCGTTTGTTTGTGTGCAGTCACTCTCACTGCAATAGTATCGTTCAAGCCTGATAAATAGCGAGGTAGGTTAGTATTTACTGGCAATAACCACGTTACTGCACCAGGCCATGTTGATTCCAGCTGTTTCAATATCTCAGGAGAAACAGGTGCAATAAAATCTTGTAATTGATTAAAGTCAGCGGCAACAATAATCAAGCCTTTTTGCCATGGACGCTGCTTTAAGTCTAAAAGACGTTTTACTGCCTCAATATTCCAAGGATCGCAGCCTAAACCAAAAACAGCTTCTGTTGGATAAGCGATCACTCCACCGTGATTTAATGTGCTTACTGCTTGCCTGATTCGCCAATTAGTCATTGTTTTCCTCGGCTAGAAACAGAAATACCGCCGAAGCGGTATCTCTACATTTAAAAGAAGATAGAACCATTATTAACCACGTTGGCGCTTTTTAATCATCATTTCTTCAATAAATGGTGTCAAAATAACTTCCATTGCCAAGCCCATTTTCACCGCTGGTATAACTAAGTTATTAGGACGAGACATAAATGAATCTTTCAACATACTTAAATAATATGGGAAATCAGCATTTGATGGATCTTTAAAACGAATCACCACCAAACTCTCATCTGGAGTCGGAATTTCACGCATCACAAATGGATTTGAGGTATCGATTAAAGGTACACGCTGAAAGTTAATATGTGTTCGCGAAAATTGAGGCGTAATGTGATTAATATAATCAGGCATACGTTTCAAAATAATGTCTACTACTGCTTCTGAAGAATAGCCACGGTTTGAGCAATCCCGTTTTATTTTTTGGATCCACTCTAAGTTAATAACGGGAACAACACCAATCATTAAATCAGTAAATTGCGCGATATTGACATCATCTGTCACTATCCCGCCGTGAAGTCCCTCATAAAACAACAAATCACTATTGCCATCAATCTCTTCCCAAGGCGTAAATGTCCCTGCAGGTTGGTTAAAAGGGATTCCTTCAGCATCACTATGGATGTAAAAGCGTCTTTCACCTTTTCCCGTCTCAGCATAATTCTGAAATAAGCGTTCCAACCCATCTAAACAGTTACCTTCAGGGCCAAAATGAGTAAGTATTTCGCCTTTTTCTGCTGCTTCAGCCACAGCTGCACGCATTCCCACACGATCATATTTATGGAAACTATCACCTTCAACTACAACGGGCTTGATCCCGCCACGTCGAAATATATCTTCAAACGCATGCTTAACAGTTGATGTTCCTGCACCAGATGAACCAGTGACAGCAATAATCGGATGGGCTACAGACATCAGCCTTACTCCTTAAACTTTTAGTGTTAAAATTATTTTTCTTCTTCCCTAGCAATAGCTCGATAAGCAATATCATCACGATAATACTTATTGCTCCAATCGAGCTTTCTCACGGTATCATAGGCTTTAGTTTGTGCATCACGAACTGTTTCACCCAATGCTGTCGCGCATAAAACGCGACCGCCAGAACTGACTACTTTACCATCTTTTAGCGATGTACCTGCATGAAAGACTTTAGTATCAGCAGAATCACATACATCCAAACCAGATATGACATCCCCTTTTTGATATGCGTCAGGGTAACCACCCGCAGCGATCACAACACCAACAGCAGCTCGTTGATCCCATTTCGCTTCTACTGAATCTAACTTACCATCTAATGCTGCTTCACATAACTCAATTAAATCTGACTGCAAGCGCATCATTATAGGCTGTGTTTCAGGATCACCAAATCGACAGTTATATTCTACAACGCGAGGAATACCTTGCTCGTTAATCATTAACCCCGCATACAAGAACCCTGTGTATGGTCTGCCATCAGCTGCCATTCCTTCAACAGTAGGAACAATAACATCTGCCATGATGCGGTCATGTACTTCTGCTGTAACGACTGGCGCCGGAGAATACGCTCCCATTCCACCCGTATTAGGGCCTTTATCACCGTTATCGCGTGCTTTATGATCTTGTGATGTTGCAAGTGGCAGAATATTCTTACCATCGACCATCACAATAAAACTAGCTTCTTCGCCGGTCATAAACTCTTCAATAACAACACGGCTACCAGCATCACCAAAAGCATTCCCAGAGAGCATATCTTCAACAGCATCAATTGCTTGCTGTTCAGTCATTGCCACAATAACGCCTTTACCTGCGGCTAAACCATCAGCTTTAACGACAATTGGTGCACCTTGTTTTTTAATATATTCAATAGCAGGCGCTACTTCAGTAAACACATCATAGTCAGAGGTTGGAATTTTATGGCGGGCTAAAAAGTCTTTTGTGAAGCTTTTTGATGCTTCTAATTGTGCGGCTTCTTTAGAGGGGCCAAAACAACGTAAACCTGCTTGTTCAAAGGCGTCTACCACACCTAGAACTAAGGGCACTTCAGGACCTACAACAGTTAAGCCAATATTGTTATCTTTTGCATAAGCAACTAAAGCATCTGTATTTTCAACTCCGATATCAACATTTTCGATACCTTGTTCATTGATACTTCCTGGGTTACCTGGGGCAACAAACACTTGAGAACAATGCGGCGATTGAATTAACTTCCATGCCAAAGCATGCTCGCGACCACCACCACCAATAACCAAAACCTTCATAAACACGTACCAAAAGAATCAATATAATTGACCATCATACCGCAGATAGCGCGATAACTGAATTGGTTGACTCTAATCCAAGTTCATTTAATTCTATGATGTTGATGTGTTTTTATGGCTATTTGCAATGCACGCCTGTTTTCTTTATCTTCATTGTTAACATCATTAGATAAAAGAACTTATTTATGGAAGATCTAAAAACATCAGAAGCATGGCGCGTATTTCGAATTCAAGCAGAGCTCATTGATGGTATTGAAACTCTTAATAACCTCGGACCAGCGGTATCAATCTTTGGCAGCGCTCGCCTACCTAACAATTCGCCTTATTATCAAGATGCCATAACAGTTGCTCATGATTTATCTCATGCTAAGTTTTCAGTAATTAGTGGTGGTGGCCCCAGTATTATGGAAGCGGCTAATAAAGGCGCATATCAACAAGGAGGGCTTTCAGTTGGTTTGAATATCGCATTACCACATGAGCAAACTCCAAACCCCGCTCAAGATATAAGCCTTACCTTTCGATACTTCTTTGTGCGCAAACTTATGTTTGTAAAATATTCAATGGGCTATGTTGTTTTCCCCGGAGGCTTTGGCACTTTAGATGAGTTTTTTGAATCACTTACATTGATACAAACTCAAAAGATCCGTCGTTTCCCAGTCATTTTATACGGCTCTTCATTTTGGACGGGCCTAATTGATTGGCTTAAAGATCAAGTATTAATAGAAGGCTGCATCTCTGAAGAAGATTTAGATTTATTCTATATAGTGGATACGCCAGAAGAAGTGTTGCCCATTATTCAATCTCATTATGAACACTTATGTGAATATCCTGAACACGAACATAGGTTCACCGTTTGATCTATATCAAAGAGTTTTTTCCCCTAATCGGTATATAATTAGCATACTGATAATTTATCACCAATACTTAGGAAGCCACACTTTGGAACAGACTGTTACTTTTGATCTTGATCTCATAAAACGCTATGACAAAGCAGGTCCTCGCTACACATCCTATCCAACTGCTGTTGAGTTCAACGAAAACTTTGGGCCTAATAGTTATAAAGAACAGGTGGCAATATCTAACCAACGAGGTGGCCCCTTATCGTTATACTTTCACCTACCATTTTGTGACACCGTATGTTTCTACTGCGCCTGCAATAAGATTATCACCAAAAATCGTAAACATGCAGAACCTTATTTAGCTAATCTACATAAAGAAATAGCAATGCAGGGCAAATTGTTTGATTCCAATCGTGTTGTAGAACAACTGCATTGGGGTGGCGGTACACCTACCTTTATCAGCCACGACCAAATGCGAGACCTGATGGCTGTCACCCGCCAGCACTTCAACTTAGCAGATGATGATATTGGTGAATACTCCATCGAAATCGATCCTCGTGAAGCCACTGCCGAAACAGTCAGCGTCTTACGAGAAATTGGCTTTAATCGCATCAGTTTAGGCGTACAAGACTTCAACCCTACTGTACAAAAAGCGGTCAACCGCATTCAAAGTGAAGAAGAAACATTTGCAGTAATTAATGCTGCCCGTGCCACTGGTTTTCGATCAGTTAGCCTAGATCTCATTTATGGCCTACCTCATCAAACACCTGATAGTTTTTCAGAAACACTTGATAAAGTTATCGCTGTTGAACCTGATCGCTTGTCTGTATTCAACTATGCTCATATGCCTGAACGGTTTAAAGTTCAGCGCCAAATGAAGAGTGAAGACTTACCTCCACCCGAAGTTAAACTTGAAATATTACAGCGTTCTATCGAGCAATTAAGCAATGCAGGTTATGTATATATAGGCATGGACCACTTTGCCAAGCCTGATGATGATCTTGCCATTGCCCAGCGTGAAAATAAGCTTTATCGTAACTTCCAAGGTTACTCAACGCATTCAGAGTGTGACCTAATCGGACTCGGTGTAACCTCAATTGGAAGCGTAGGTGACTCCTACTCCCAAAATCAACGCACACTAGAAGACTATGCCAATAGTCTTAATAACGATGAACTACCCGTTTTCCGCGGATTCACTCTCAATGATGATGATAAAATTCGTCGCGTTGTAATAACCCGACTAATCTGCCATTTCTCACTCGACATCACCGCTTTAGAAAAAGAGTTAAACATTACATTTTTTGACTATTTCTCCGATGTTATCCCCCAACTTGAGCAATTTCATTTAGATGGACTACTTCGTTTTGATCAAACAAAGATTGAAGTTCTCCCTGCCGGTCACTTACTGATTCGTAATATCTGCATGATTTTTGACTTTTATATGCAACAAAAAACAGCCCAGCATTTTTCTAAAGTTATTTAAATTGTAAAGTCTGATTGAGCGGATTCGACAATATTTTATTCTTGGTGATTCGCAGCTAAAACTCTATATTCTGGCGACACTGGCAGGACTTCTTGCTGGTGGCGTTATTATTCTGTTTCGCTTAACAATCGAACAAACGCATATCGCTTTTTTACCATCAGGCAAATTGAAGGTTTTTCCAGTTTACACTGGGCATAAGTATTGGGCCTTCCAATACTTGCTCAATTAAATAACGAATAAGATGCGATTCCAACTTCACTTTTACCCGCTGCAGACCTTGCTCGCGCAGTGAATGAAGATAATACTGAAATTATAAAATAGCTACATATCCCAGCATAACGACTAAATCTAGCAAAATCATCTCTCCATGACAGTCTGCAAGAAGTGCAAGATATTCTTAATAAAAACAATGCTGAAGCGCTCTATACCTCACGAATTACCGCCCCCATGATCGAACGTACTTACGGCATAATAACCCGTCAAACTATCAAGTCTCGTTCCCACGTTCCATATAATTAATAGAAAAACTTTGAAAATGAAATAAAACCTCGGTTATAATAGTCGGATGCCTGGGTGGTGAAATTGGTAGACACAAGGGACTTAAAATCCCTCGCCTTCACGGGCGTGCCGGTTCGATTCCGGCCCTAGGTACCAAAATATGAAGGCCTCAGTAGTTTATTCTGCTGGGGCTTTTTTATTGGTTATCATTTTAATGACGCCATTAGCCCGCCGCCGATCCTTATGGCCAGCTAAATAATTTGCGTTGCCAAATATATAAAGCTCTGGAGTTGAGAATAATTGAAAGTGACAAGTAAGCCTAATACAGGCTTTGATGAAAATAACATTGAGTATGAAACCCTTCCCCGCAGACAATCAGAAAGACGCAGTACCTCACGAAGAACAAGCAAGCCACGACTTGCTTCTATAGAAAAAATAAAGACATTACGAAAACAGGATGAACACCTTTTAATTCCCCTTAGATTAGGCGACCGTCGCCAGAAGAGCCGTAGGCAGTCGAGAGTATCAGTCCTGACAACTGAGGAAATAAAACGACTCCGAAAGAACTAAGGGAATACTAGCTCCTATATGAAAGCCCAGCAATTTATCCTGCTGGGTGATTTTCATTTAATAAAACGGTAGTTTACTCGAAAGATACCCATAACTATCTGCTGGGCGACAAGAAATAATTCTATTGCAATTCTTCGGTGTACTGGTATGATGGCGGGCTCGATCAGTAGTTTATAGCTCTATCTATTCTACTTCGTAAAACTAAGAAATATATAAGGCTGCGTGGCAGAGTGGTCATGCAGCGGACTGCAACTCCGTTAACGCCGGTTCGATTCCGACCGCAGCCTCCATTTCTTTAATTGCACAACATCCCACAACGTACAAAAAACCTTGATGCAAGTCACTTTAAGCTAAACGAACTTAACTGTATTTGCTAGGCATTATTGCCACTTGGGCAGTGCTTATGGGATTTTCCCAAAATGCTGTTCCGACCATTCACACACCTTCCACTTACTTGATTCCATAGAGATCAACCTCTTGCCCCCCTCTCGGCTTCACGGCTGTACCAGTTTGATTCCGGCCCTAGGCACCATAGAAGTATGGATCCGTTGCATATATTAATAAATATGCTAGGCTCCTATTTATTCAACCTTTAATAGGAAAAACAATGAAACGAATAATGTTATTTATAATGACTAATATAGCCATTATGGCGGTGCTGAGTATTACATTGAGGTTACTGGGTGTTGATAGCATATTAGCTGAAAA
>Ga0209494_1000339_pt1 | contig 20163 bp, 16 predicted proteins | sample EN1Hudseemescosm_FD_184628 | JGI IMG/M metagenome (GOLD analysis project Ga0209494, IMG submission 184628) | Methane-oxidizing microbial communities from mesocosms in the Hudson Canyon - EN1B Hudson Canyon (SPAdes) (version 2) | ecosystem: Environmental > Aquatic > Marine > Cold seeps | place... | reverse complement strand
CAACGTTAAGTTAAACATCAGCCCTTTATTGCTGAATACAAACCCTACGATTGGATCTTCAATATCAATAGTGTTGATATCTTCCCCAACACCCCATTCAATAAGTGCTACGGAGCCATCAACTCCTGCTTTCCAACCTTTACTTGATTGAAAATGTTTGAGTGCATCATTTGTCATAAAGACTAAAACAATAGATTTAGATTGTGCGCCTAACTGGAAACCAATCGAGGCTGCGGCAGTGCTATAGTAAGCATTTGTTTTGCCACCCACTTGCAGTGCGCCTTCACCGTATTCTCCACCGATACCAAAACCAACTTTGATAACACTGGGAAAGACGAGAACACCTTTGGCTTGTTTAAGAAATTCACCACCGCCAGGTACTTCAGTATGAAAGCGTTTTAATGTTTCTTTAACACCAACATTAATTTCATAAGATGATGCAGCACTAGCTATAGGACTAATAAATAGGCTAAGACTTGTGAATAGAGCAAGAGTAAAAGCAATGAAGTGATTGCGAAGAGACATAATTTTTCCTCATTCAAGTAGTTTGAGTACGAAGACAAGGTAGCATGCCGCACACTATGAATAAAGGAAAAAGAGCCAGTGACTGTGCACTGGCTCTAAATTTTGAGTTATTTAACGCCTTGGCTCACTAAATATTCTTCATAACTACCACGGAAATCTACAATACCGTTTTCTGTGATATCAAAGATACGAGTAGCTAGAGATGATACAAATTCACGGTCATGACTGACGAAGAATAATGTGCCGTCATAGCGGTTAAGCGCCATATTCAACGATTCGATAGATTCCATATCCATATGATTAGTTGGTTCATCCATGATTAGAATATTTGGTTTTTGTAATAATAATTTACCAAACATCATTCGACCTTTCTCACCACCAGATAGGACTCTAGCTTTCTTATCAATTGATGGGCCAGAGAATAATAAACGACCTAATGTGCCACGAATAACTTGTTCATCATCTGATGGTTTTCCCCACTGTTGCATCCATTGAAACAAACTAAGATCATTTTCAAATAGATATTCATGATCTTGTGCGTAGTAACCAATATTGGCATTTTCAGACCATTTTACTTCACCTGATTTTGGTGCCATCTCTGTCGCTAATGTTTTAGCAAGCGTTGATTTACCAATACCATTTGGACCGATAATTGCGATTCGTTCGCCCACTTCAGACATAAATTTAAAGTCTTTGAACAATAATTCTTCACTGTCGTAACCTTGACTGATATTGTTTACTTCAATCGCATTACGGAATAACTTCTTATCTTGTTCAAAGTTGATGTAAGGATTAACACGGCTTGATGGTTTGATATCATCCAATTGAATTTTATCAATTTGTTTAGCACGCGATGTTGCTTGTTTTGCTTTAGATGCATTAGCTGAGAAACGACGAACAAAGTCTTGCAGTTCAATGATTTGTGCTTTTTTCTTAGCATTATCAGCTATTTGACTAGCACGAGCTTGAGTCGATGCTAGCATGTATTCATCGTAAGTACCCGGATAAACACGAAGCTCACCAAAGTCCATATCTGCCATATGGGTACAAACACTGTTTAGGAAATGGCGATCATGCGAGATGATGATCATTGTGCCACTACGTTGATTGATAATGTCTTCTAACCAACGGATTGTGTTGATGTCCAGATGGTTAGTTGGCTCATCAAGTAACATGATGTCCGGTTCAGCAAACAGTACTTGAGCAAGCAAAATACGCAGTTTCCAACCGGGTGCAATTTCACTCATTGGACCGTAATGTTGTTCAGTAGGGATACCTACACCAAGTAGTAGCTCTCCTGCACGCGACTCGGCAGTATAACCATCCATCTCAGCGTACTCACCTTCAAGATGAGCCACTTTGATACCATCTTCTTCAGACATTTCAGCTAAGTTATAGATGCGGTCACGTTCATGATGAACATCCCATAGATCTTTATTACCCATAATGACTACGTCAATAACACGTTGATCTTCATAAGCAAACTGATCTTGTTCTAAGACTGCGAATGTTTCATTCACGTCATAGCTAAAATTACCCGCTGTTGGCTCAAGTTTTTTTGAAATGATTTTCATGAATGTGGATTTACCACAGCCATTGGCTCCGATAAGGCCATAGCGATTGCCCCCACCGAATTTTACGGAGACATTTTCAAATAGTGGCTTAGCGCCAAATTGCATGGTGATGTTTGCAGTAGTAAGCAAGATCGTATTCCTGAATAAAGGGTATGAGTTTTAGATAACCCACCATTATACATGAACTTATCGATCTTTAATAAGATCTATTTTTGCTTTGCGCGATAGTTTTTTAATGGCGATTTCACGTTTTGACGCACTACTACGATCAGGGTGAGGTTCCTGAAATACCATTTGTTTTGCGGCGCTGGAATGGAAGAACTTTGCCCCACCTTGCTTTGATTGGTGTTCTGCAAAACGCCGATCTAAATCTGTTGTAATACCTGTGTATAGATTGCCATTTTCAGCTTCAATCATATAAACAAACCAGTCACTTTTTGACGAAGCCATTCTATTTTTCAGAAAAACCTAGGGAGACTGAATTAATACAGTAGCGTAAACCAGTCGGTGCGGGACCATCATCAAATACATGACCTAAGTGGGCATCACATTGTTTGCAGCGTACTTCGGTTCGATCCATCCCTAGACTATGATCTGCATGATGAGTTGCTACGCCATGTTCTGTTTGAGAAGAAAAGCTTGGCCAGCCACAGCCTGATTCAAATTTAGCATCAGATGAAAATAATTTTTGCTGACAGCAAACACAATAGTAATTACCGGACTCATTATGCTGATCATATTCACCAGAAAATGGAAGCTCAGTTCCTGCTAGCCGTGCAACACGATATTGCTCATCAGAGAGTTGTTCGCGCCACTGAGAATCTGTTTTGATTAGTTTTTTGATCATAAATAGTACCTGTCTTCTCCTGGTTCAAGAATATGTGTGTAATGACTATTTGTCAAAATATAATCTAAGGAACAAGCAAGCTAGTGATAACGTTGCTGTTCGATCATCTTACGCATATGCAGCAGTTGTATAGTTGCGGTTATCCAAGTGGCAATGGCGATAGACCACCAGACACCAAAAATACTTGTATTTAAGACATTAAGAGCAATAGCAATAAAGCTGAGAGGAAGAATGAGTTGCCGAACTATATTGAAATAGAGAGGAATTATCGGTCGCTTCATGCCTTGCAATACGGCACCTGAGACAAACGAGATAACATAAGCCGGTAATACAATAGCCTCGACACGTAAGTAACCAGTACCAATATCGATGACGGCAGGATTATCCGTAAATAATGATATAAGTGAGGGAGCAAAGATAAAGAGAGTGATACCACTGACAATCATGAGCGTTATTCCCATAGTGATTGAATCATGTGCGACTTGTGTCATGCGTTGATATTGTTTGCCTCCAAAATTAACACTGACTATCGACAGCACCGCTATATTCAGACCCACGGTGGGAAGTAATACTAATTGTTCTATACGCAAAGCAACCCCTAGTCCTGCAACTGCATCTTCACCAAATTGTGCAACGGCAGCCGTGATAACAATGGAGCCCAGTGCTATCAAAAACATATTCATACTCGCTGGCAGTGATTGCCGAAGCAGGGGGCCGTAGTAAAGCCAACTGGGAATTAAGTTGGAAGAAATAAGACATCTCCCCAGCTTGCTTTGTCGCACTTTAAGCGTTAAATATATGGCACTACCCAGCTGTGTTAAGGCTGTTGCTGCCGCTAAGCCATAGACTCCCCATCCAAAGCCAAACATTAATAAAGGATCTAAGACGATATTGGCTAAAAAGGCGACGAATAAACTATTACGAAAGCTAACGGTATCGCCCAATGAATTAAGTATGCCGTTAGCAGCCATGCCGTGGGCAAGAAACACTAAGGTAGGAAGAATGATAGTAAGGTAACGGAGTGCATCGTCAGTATAGTTGCCATCCGCTCCCATTTTTGCAAAGAGTTGTGGTGCCAATATTAAGATCACCAATCCCACGATGAGTGCTGCTATCCAAGCAAAGGAGATAGCATGCCCCGCTATTTTTTCAGCGTGTTGTTGCTTTCCTTCTCCTAAGGCGTTCCCTACTAAGGCATTGGCACCTTGACCAACACCAATTGATATTGCCAAACCCATAAAATAAATCGGTGCTGCAAGTGAAATACCTGCTAGTGCTGTTGATGAGAGCATTCCGGCATAAAAATTATCAACGATGTAATACATCGTGTTGAAAAACATACCGACACTGGCTGGAATGGCCAGCTTTCTAAGTAATTGGCGGATTGGATCTTTATTGAGGTCCAAGTTTATTCCTCGTCTGTTATGATTTTTAATGATGTTGAGTATATACCCGTAATCATTCAATATGCAGGTTTCAGAGGTTAGTATAAGCGTCAGAACAAGGCGTAATGTGCGGGTAATGGCTAGCCCTTGTTAAACATGGTATATACAAAGTGAGGAAACTGATGTGGTTTTAGAAAATGCAGCAAGTTGGCAGAAAGTCTTAAAGTCGGAATTTGACTTGCCTTATATGCAGGCCTTGGAAAGCTTTCTAAGTACAGAGAAAGAGCTGGGAAAAGTGATTTATCCCGAACAATCAAATTGGTTTCATGCCTTAGAAACAACACCGTTAGATAAGGTTAAAATCGTTATTTTAGGGCAAGATCCTTATCATCAGCCACATCAAGCCCATGGCCTATGCTTTTCTGTATTACCGGGTGTTAAAACACCGCCTTCATTGGTCAATATGTATAAAGAGTTACAGACTGACTTAGGCATTGAGCCTGCTAATAATGGCTATTTGGAAAGCTGGGCTGAGCAGGGAGTATTATTACTTAATGCCGTTTTAACGGTTGAAGATTCAAAGGCCAATGCCCATCAAGGAAAAGGCTGGGAGGAATTCACAGATAAGGTTATTTCAATTGTAAATGAGCAATGTGACCATGTCGTGTTTATGTTGTGGGGAAGTTATGCTCAGAAAAAAGGAGCAAGGATTGATAAGGAGCGCCACTGTGTGTTGCAAGCGCCACACCCATCACCATTATCAGCATACCGTGGTTTTTTAGGTTGTCAGCATTTTAGTAAAGCAAACGAATACCTTAAAGAGAATAATAAAGGGACTGTTGATTGGCAATTGCCAGAACTCAAAGATAGCCAACTGCCACTCCTATAAAATTGCCTTATTGAAGAAGGGTAGTCCAGTAGTCCCATTAGGTAGTCGTTTTCAGAGGGAAACAAAGTGTGTAATTCAGCATTGATAGGCTTCACCCTGTACAATGCGCACCATGATAAAACTTAATCAACTTTCTATTCGCCGTGGCCCTCGGTTATTGTTTGAATTAGCAAACCTGACTGTTCATCCGGGACAAAAGGTGGGGTTAACGGGAGCAAATGGTACGGGCAAGTCGAGTTTATTTGCTTTATTCCGTGATGAATTACATGCAGACCACGGTAGTGTGTCGATTCCAGACTCATGGGTGATTGCTCATGTGGCTCAAGAAACACCAGCTGTTGATCTTCCTGCTATTGAATATGTATTACAAGGTGATGCTGAATATGTGCGATTGCAGGCTGAATTACAGCTTGCAGAAGCGGAACATGATGGCCATAGTCAAAGTGAACTTCATGACAAACTTGCCGCAATAAATGGTTATACTGCTCGAAGTCGTGCTGGTCGATTGATGCATGGTTTGGGGTTTTTAGGCGATCAAGAAAACCTTCCTGTCACCTCTTTTTCTGGCGGTTGGAGAATGCGTTTAAACTTGGCACAAGCATTAATGTGTCGTTCCGATTTATTATTACTGGATGAGCCAACAAACCATTTAGATTTAGAAGCCGTTTATTGGCTAGAAGAATGGTTACGCAGTTATCAAGGTACTTTAGTGTTGATATCACATGATCGCGATTTCCTTGATCGTGTGGTGAATCAAATTGTTCATATTGAACAACAGAAAATGAAGGCCTATAACGGTAACTATTCAGCATTTGAATTAGCTCGGGCAGAACATCTCGCTCATCAACAAGCAGCACACAATAAACAGAAACGTGAGATTGCCCATATTCGTAGTTTTGTTACGCGCTTTAAAGCACAAGCAACTAAAGCCAAACAAGCACAAAGCCGAATTAAAGCATTAGAACGAATGGAATTGATTGCGCCTGCGCATGTCGATTCACCTTTTCACTTTAGCTTCTTTCCACCAACACGTTTAGCCTCACCCTTATTAAGTTTAGATAAAGTTGCTGTAGGTTACAACGAGAAGCCGCTTATTTCTGGTGTGAAATTGTCATTAGCTCCAGGCGATAGAGTGGGCTTGTTAGGGCCTAATGGTGCAGGTAAATCAACACTGATAAAATTGATCGCAGGTGAACTGCCTCCTTTACAAGGTAAGCGTAAAGAAGGAAAAGATATTAAAATTGCTTACTTTGCTCAGCATCAGCTTGAGCAATTAACAATGGATGAAACACCATTACAACATCTACAACATTTAGACCGACTCGCAACAGAAACAGATTTACGTAATCATCTTGGTGGTTTTGGCTTTCATGGTGATGATGCTTTATCACTTGTCGGTCCTTTTTCAGGTGGTGAAAAAGCCCGTTTAGTATTAGCATTATTGGTTTATCAAAAACCGGCATTATTATTACTTGATGAGCCGACCAATCACCTAGATTTAGATATGAGATTAGCATTAACCATGGCCTTACAAGATTTTGAAGGTGCCTTAGTTGTTGTTTCACATGATCGTCATTTATTACGCACAGTCGCAGATGATTTATGGTTGGTCTCTGATGGACAGGCTAAAGTATTTGATGGCGATCTTGATGATTATCGTCAGTGGTTGAATGATAAAGATAAACCTAGCAAATCAGAAACAACAAGCAGTACGGTTTCAAATAAAAAAGATGATCGACGTGCAGCGGCAGAATCAAGACAGAAACTGCAACCATTACGAAATGTAGTGAAAAAAGCTGAACAGAAAATGGATACGCTTCAAACTAAACTTAATGAAGTTGAAGAAAAGCTAGCAGATAATAGTCTTTATGAAGATAAAGCAAAAGATCAATTAAAAGCCTTATTGCTAGATCAAGGCAATATAAAGTCAGAATTGGAAAATGTAGAAATGGACTGGTTAGCAGCCAGTGAAGAATTAGAATTAGCTGGGCAGTAAATGTCTATCTATATAGAGGTATAAAACGTGGCGCTATTGTCATTAAAGCAAGTCACCGTTAGTTTTGGCGGACCCAACTTATTAAACAAAATCGACTTTCAACTCAATCGAGGTGAACGTGTATGTTTAGTCGGTCGTAATGGGGCGGGTAAATCAACCCTAATGAAATTGATTGCCGGTGAAATTAAAGAAGACGGTGGTGAAGTAGCAAGCCAAGGTTTGAAAATTGCCCGTCTAGAACAGGAGGTACCAGCAGGTACGGAAGGTAGTGTTTTTGATGTTGTGGCACAAGGTTTGGGTGAAATAGCACCAATACTAAGTGCTTATCACGAAGTCATTCATCGCTTAGAAACAGATCATTCTGAAAAAGTACTAGCTGATCTTGAAAAGGCTCAACATAAACTAGAAGCAGTTGACGGTTGGTCTTTTGAGCAACGAGTTGAAACCACCTTGTCACGTTTAAGTTTAGACCCTGATATCGATTTTTCAGGTTTATCTGGCGGGATGAAACGACGCGTTTTGTTAGCTCAAGCCTTAGTAAAAGACCCTGACATTTTATTGCTTGATGAACCTACCAATCACTTGGATATTTCATCTATTACTTGGTTGGAAGAGTTTCTAAAAGGCTATGAAGGTACGGTATTATTTATTACTCATGATCGTACATTCCTGCAAGCTCTAGCAACACGAATTGTTCAGCTTGATCGTGGTCAATTAACCAGTTTCCCGGGTGATTATGCCAACTTCTTAGTTCGACGTGAGGCAATGTTAGAAGAAGAAGCACAACAAAATGCCTTATTTGACAAAAAACTAGCACAAGAAGAAGTATGGATTCGACAAGGTATTAAAGCGAGAAGAACACGTAATGAAGGACGAGTTCGAGCACTTGAGCAGCTACGCCGTGAGCGAAGTCAGCGTCAAGAAGTACAAGGCAATGTCAAAATGAATCTGCAAGATGCAGGTCGTAGTGGCAAGCTGGTGGTTGAGGCGGAAGGTTTAGGCCAAAGCTATGATGGTCGAGTATTATTTAAAGACTTTAGTACTGTTATTCAGCGTGGTGACAAGATTGGTGTTATTGGACCAAATGGTTGTGGTAAAAGTACTTTACTGTCCTTTTTGTTGGGACGGAATGAGCCTGAAACTGGCACAGTAAAATTAGGTACTAAAATTGAAGTGGCCTATTTTGATCAATTACGCAGCCAATTAGATGAAGAAGTCAGTGTGGTCGATAATGTTGGCCAAGGTAAAGACTATGTCGAGGTAAATGGTGCGAGCAAACACGTTATGGGCTATCTACAAGATTTCTTGTTTACACCTGAACGTGCACGTACACCGATAAAATCATTGTCTGGTGGTGAGCGAAACCGCTTGTTATTAGCAAAACTATTTACTCAACCAGCTAATTTATTAGTGATGGATGAGCCGACTAATGATCTTGATGCTGAAACCTTAGATCTATTAGAAGATTTATTGATGAATTATCAGGGCACATTATTATTAGTCAGCCATGATCGTTCTTTCTTAAATAATGTGGCAACCAGTACTATCGTATTCGATGATGATGGTGACGTACGTGAATATGTCGGTGGTTATGATGATTGGTTACAACAACGCGCCCAAGATAAAAGAGCGAATACAGTAAGCAAGACAAGCAGCAAACCCAAAGCTACTGCCAAAAAGATCAATAAAAAATCAACGCTGACTTATCAAGAACAACTTGATTTAGAAACACTGCCAAAAGAAATTGAGAAATTGGAACTTAAGCAATCGGAATTGCACAAAAAAATAAGTGAACCTAAGTTTTATAATCAAGCTGTTGATAAACAAACTAAAATTCAAGATGAATTAGCCAATCTAACAACAGAGTTAGAAGGTATGTATGAACGTTGGGATGCACTTGAGGCTAAAAAAGAAGGCTAATGAGTCCCTTTATCCCCTTCCTTGTTTTTAATCAGAAAAATGATGAAGGGGAAATTCGTGTCTGGCAACAATATGATCGACGCTGGTTAGACTTCAATGATGGTTTAGTCCAGTCTGAGATTATATTAAACATGCCTGAACTTTTACCTCTTCCTCTCAATCGAGCAATGTTGGCTGGAATGATGTTTGTTGACACACCTAAACGTGTTTTATTGGCTGGCATGGGAGGCGGCGCAACAGCTCGTTATTTCTCGGCCTGTTTTCCAGATGTTAAAGGTGAAGCTGTCGAAAGATCAGAAGTCGTTGCTAATATTGCTCAAGACTATTTTGATTTTCCCAGCGATAAAAAGTGGCAAATAGTCCGAGAAGATATTATCGATTATGTTCAATATTGCCCACACAAATATGACTTGATTGTTATTGATATTGCCATTGAACAAAAAACACCTGACTGGCTGGTTGACCGAACGTTTTTACAACAGTGTCGTTCATTACTTACAGAAAATGGCCATATCTCTCTAAATTTGTTGGTGGATGATGCTAATGCCTTTTTGGATAGTGTGTCGGCCATACGTGCAGTATTTGAGCGGCGAGTAGTGTGTTTATCATTACCCAATTATCGGAATACCGTTGTAATGGGGTTTAATGATATGCCGACATTTTTACCTAATGATGCCCAAACACGATTAGCTGATCTTGAATCATCTTGGGGATTAGAGTTTGGTCAATTTTATCAACAGATGCTCAAAGATAATCCCCTTGGTAGCGGTATTTTTTAACTTGTACGTCATCCTCGCGAATGTGGGGACCCAACGATAGTAGCTAGAATCACCATCCATAGATTCCCATTTTCATGGGAATGACGGAGTGGTAAAAACTATAAATTGAATAATTACGGGTATCGTTAAGTCGATGTTAGAATATTTGAATACTACTATTAGGATAGCGAAATGGAATTAATCACCGATCTAATTAAGCAACTCAATGGCATTGTTTGGGGACCTCTGATGTTAGTGCTTATTCTTGGTACAGGACTGTTTTTAATGATTGGCCTAAGAGGGATGCCACTTATCAAGTTAGTTTATGGCTTTAAGATGCTATGGCAAGGTCGTGATAGTGATAAAACAAAAGGCGAGGGTGATATATCACCATTTAATGCCTTGATGACATCACTTGCAGCGACAATTGGTACGGGTAATATCGCAGGGGTTGCGACGGCTATTTTCCTGGGTGGTCCAGGCGCTTTATTCTGGATGTGGATGACAGCATTAGTCGGTATGGCAACTAAATATTCAGAAGCCGTATTAGCCGTTCATTTTCGAGAAACCGATACCAATGGCAATAAAGTCGGTGGACCAATGTACTACATTAAAAATGGCTTAAGTAGTCGTTTTGCATGGCTAGGAACTGCCTTTGCAATATTCGGTGCCTTGGCTGGATTTGGTATCGGAAACACCATTCAGGCGAATTCAGTGGCAGATGTTTTATCCTCTAATCTAGGTATCTCACCATTAGCTACAGGCTTGGTAATGGCGGTCTTAGTAGCAATGGTGTTATTGGGTGGCATTAAACGTATAGCGACTGTTGCAGGTAAGTTAGTCCCGTTTATGGCGATAGCCTATGTATTGGCTGGAATTGTCATCCTAGCAATGCATGCTTCAGCTCTACCTGAAGCTTTTAATCTTATTTTTACACATGCCTTTACACCTATTGCTGCTACGGGTGGTTTTGCTGGTGCTGCTGTTTGGGCTGCTATTCGCTTTGGTGTAGCTCGCGGTGTATTTTCTAATGAAGCGGGTTTAGGTAGTGCACCTATTGCTCATGCTGCAGCGAAGACTGATAGTCCCGTCCAACAAGGTACTATAGCGATGATGGGCACATTTATTGACACCATTATCGTGTGTTCGATTACAGGATTAGTGATTATTGTTTCAGGTGCTTGGACTAGTGGTGAAACAGGTGCAACACTCTCTTCACTTGCTTTTGAATCGGTCTTACCTGGATTTGGTGGGTTTATTGTTTCATTTGGTCTGTGTATATTTGCATTCACCACTATTCTAGGGTGGAGTATTTACGGTGAAAAGTGTGTGGAATATTTGTTTGGTGTACGTTCAATCACACCATTTCGTATATTATGGATTATTGCCGTACCATTAGGTGCGACGGCAAACTTATCTTTTATTTGGCTGGTGGCAGATACGTTAAATGCTTTAATGGCCTTACCTAACTTAATAGCCTTATTATTATTAAGTCCGGTGGTATTTAAATTGACGAAGGACTATTTTAAGAAAAATAAAATGAGTTGATTTTTTGATTCAAAAAGGGAGGGTTACAATGTTAATTAGTATTCCTAAAGAAATTAAAAATCACGAATACCGAGTGGGGCTAACTCCCGCAGGAGTTAGCCAATAAAGTCATAGAACAAGCTTTACAGCAAAATACTCATTTTCGTCAGGGATTAAATATTTATCGGGGACAGGTGACCTATCAAGCGGTAGCAGAGGCTTATGCTTATGAGTTTTCTGCGATTGAATCTTAATTTGGGCTGACAATGTTTGTCAGCCCAACATTACTTTATTCGTCTAATAATGCATCGCGATCATCGCTATGTAGACGGGGCATAATCCACATTTCATACATTGAGACCGTCCACATAAAGACAAATGATAAACCCATTGCACCACCACCAATAATGACTAACCATGCAAAGTTAGGATTTAACTTCGTTAGCCACCATGAAGAGATATCGAGTAATAAGAAAACATAAGGCATAACAATTACGCCCGCTTTTAGATATCGCGGTACGCCAGCTGCCAGACTGAAAATAAGCCCCACAAACATAAAAATAAATGAGATACCGAATAGGTGAATATGAGATACACGGGCTAATGATGAAAAGCTTGCACCAGTATCCGTTTGGGCACGTTCAACAACATTTTCAAATTTTGTGAAATCGGGGATAGGGAGTCCTGATGATGCGTTGTGACACATAATACAGTTTGTATCCATAATTTTACGGATACCCGTATCATAAAATTCTTTTTCATCTGCACCTTTATGTACCCAGTTTATAATTTTCAAGCGGTCTTCATCGGGTGCCATAAGCTGCATGGAACCATTAAGTTTAGCTTCAATAACAGAGCCAGAACGCTTACCGTAGTAACTGTAAACAATATCATCAACTGATAGGCCCATTTCACCATCGGCTAGTCCATGAGTGAATTGAATTTGTACAATAGCCATCATGTAGCCTACTGCAACGACAATCAAGTAGCCGGTAAATAGTGCTTTAAGTGCGATGCCTTGACTACAAAGGTTAATTTTATGTGCGACTACTTCAGCCATAACTGTATTCTCGTTGTTTAAATTGATGGTGTGTTAATACTATTACAGATTGATCATCGGTAATAGTCTTTTAAACGATTATTTACTAAATACTTGTTTTAATAATTCTGTAGTTCGAGCAGCAGGGTTGTCACGAATTTTCTTTTCCTCTTGGGCAATTACAGTAAATAGACCATTTAGAGCTTGTGCAGTCACATAGTCAGGTAAGTCGAGATTAATTGTTTCACCAACAAGGGGTAATGCTGAAACTTGACCTGTTAAGTCGTTGTAGTATTTAGTTGTACCAACTTGATTAAGTGAGCTTTCGATACTTGGGCGAAATAATTCGGTCAATTGGGTGCTTGTTTTGTCACGAAAATATTGAGTGGCAGCATCATCAGAACCATTTAGAATTGAATTAGCATCTTCAATACTCATATCTTTGATAGCATCAACGATTAAGTCTGTTGCTTGAGGGGCGGCAGCTTCGGCAGCATGATTGACACTTTGTTCAAATTCATCAGCCATTGCACCTAGACCAAACTTTCTCATTAAACCACTTGCTTGTTGTAACTCGGGTGGCATAGCAATTCGAATTAATTCATTTGCTAGATAGCCATCTTTTTGACTGACATTCTCAATGGCCTGACGAGTACCAACATCTAAGGCTTCTTTTAGGCCTGAAACAATAGTGTTGTAGTCTAAGCTATCCGGTGAGGCTGTAGTTGATGAATCATTTGATAATAGTTCAGTGCCTGCATCAGTTAGATCTTTCAGAAAAGATCCCCAATCCGCATATGTTGACGAGCTGAAAATTACCGTTATTAATAGTACTGAGCTTGCGATCCTTGAGTGTAGTTTCATCTGACTATCCTTAATTATTTTGTCCTAGTAAACTCAATGATAGCAAGAGCTTGATACTAGCAATAGTATTTTATTGTAATTTAGGGTGTTTTTTTCGTTAGTTAGCCAAGCTAGAAAATAGCCCTTTAACTAAATCACAAGTATCACAACGATTAAGAATATCTGAACAGAATCTTTGGGGTAAAAAGGGAAGTATCTACTTCCCTTTTTTATTTGGTCAAACTAGCGAATAAGGCTGGTAATTTTTCAGGCAACTTATTCACATTATCAATCACCATATGTTGATTACCAAAAATATCCCTGACATACTCATCAGCATGAGGATCAAGCGTAATACAGTAACTATAAATACCCTGTTGATCGAGTTCTTGCACGGCTTTATGAGTATCTTGAATGAGTAGCTGTTCATCATCTACATCGATATCAGCAGGTTCACCATCAGTTAGAATGAGTAATAACTTTTTATCCGCCTTTTGGGCCTCAAGATAATGAGCTGCATGACGCATTGCTGCCCCCATACGTGTTGAATATCCTGCCTGCATGCCAGCGATGCGTCCTTTTACGTCATCATCCCAATGTTCACTAAAGCCTTTAATATGGTGATAACGTACGTCATGGCGTGTGTTTGAATGGAAACCTGCAATGGCAAACTTATCGCCTAATTGTTCAATTGACCATGATAAAAGTGATACTGATTCTTGGCATAACTCTAAAATTGTTTGCGTAGCACCTTGAGGAATATCATTCGTGGATTCAGATAAGTCGAGTAATAACATCACAGCGATATCACGACCATCATGTTTGTGGCTCATATTAATGCGTGGATCAGGTTGGCTACCACTTTTTAAGTCAATTAAAGAGCGAATGGCAATATCTAAATCCAGTTCAGAACCTTCTTCTTGATAGCGAACACGCACATAGTTCTGAGGCTTTAATAGCTCTAATATTTGTTTCATGCGTTTCAGCACGGCGCTATGTTTTTCTAATAATTTATCAATCTCACTTGCATTGCCACTAGGGTGTAATGCTTCATACACACTCACCCAGTCAGGGCGGTAACTTTGTGAATGATAGTCCCATTCTGGATAGTGTCTTGGAGGTAGGCCTTGAGGTTCCTCTTCTTCAGCTTGAGTTTGGCGATTATCATCAAATGATTCTTCTTCATCGCCTTCTTCAATAAATGTCCACATATGACGATTATCATCACGGTAATCAATTTCAGTGTCCTCAAAAAAGACATTAGCTAATTGATCACTTTGAATACGGGTACGTGCAACATAGGATAATCCGATGCTGGCAATTTCTTTAGTACTAGATTCACCAGCTGCCATGACGGTATGAAAACGGTCAACGAATTCAAGTAGATCTGGATCACTATAACCATGCTCAGGATCAAGTAGGGCGAGAGATAACATTGCCATACGATGTCGCAGACAAGAATGAGTCTCTGGATCACACGCACCTTCAATTGGACGAGGGTGAAGTTTAGTAAACAGTTGTCGTAGCCCAGGATATTGCTGAATGGCTAAATACTCTACACGGGCATCTTCAATAAACTCTACTGCCATACGTTGGAATGGACTGTAATTGTCAGCAATTATTGGGCGAGTCCAGCGCTGGTGTGCAGCCATATGGGCTAATGTGGCACGATAGCGATCAATTCCTTGAACTGTCTCAGTATCTTCATATACATCTGGAATTCTTAGGCCCAAATCATCAAAATACGGTTGAGGTTTACGTAATTCGTCAAACCCTAGAGAGTAAGGAACCAGTTGAGGATCATCATCCCATAAACCTTGCATATAAAGGTTGAGTTTACGTTCATGATCGTAGAACAACGTACCTTGTCGCTCACGTTGAAGAATAGCTAAACTATCAGCAGATTGTAAGCTGAAATAGTCTTTTTGTCTTTCAGGGTGCGTGTTGTAAAAGCGAATACCGTAATCAATCCAATTCTTCAAGTTTACTAGTGATAGCTGACTTATTAGATAAGGCATCTTTTCTAATAAGTCTGGCAGGCTAGGGCTAGGGATTGTGGCATGATGACCGTGAATTGATACTGATGTTTTATCCATCATCTCAAATATAAGATCGAAGTACTGTTGTAATGCTTCAAGATCACCTAAGCGACGAGAAACTGTTGCAAGTGTTTGAAGAAAAACAGGTATAGCTTTACCGTTAATGGTACGGGAAAATTTCCAAACAGTTTGAGAAACTAAGTCGAGTGCTTCTTCGCCAAGGTGATCAGCTATAGCTGGCATATCTTCCAAATAGCTGAGCACAGGTTCAACACCACGGCCAATTGTACAAACAAGTGATGCACCAGCTAGGTAATCTTCAACACCTTTTTCAGATAATAAGGCACTTGCTTCTGCCATCAATTCATCAAAGACAGGATCAATTTGATCAAAGCCACAGCTGAGCTTTTCGCGATAGGGATTTTCTATAGTTTCACTCATGGTGAAATATCTTTAACTTAAGCAAAAATAGTGTTGATAGCGTGATCTAATGTGTCACGAATATCAGCATCATCAGTAATAGGTCTTACTAATGCCATTTTACATGCAGCTTGTGGTGCAATTCCTTTATCCATTAGTGTCGCTGCATAAGTAAGTAAGCGAGTTGAAATACCTTCATCTAAGCCATGACCTTTAAGATTACGGGCAGTACCAGCAACTTTAACTAACTTGTCTGCTAATTCAGCATTAATTCCGGTTTCTTTTTGCAAAATACTAGATTCGGTTTCAGCGCTAGGATAATCAAACTCAAATGCAGTAAAACGTTGTTTTGTTGATTGTTTTAAGTCTTTCATTATGCTTTGATAACCAGGGTTATATGAAATAACCAGTTGGAAATCAGGATGTGCTTCGAGTAACTCACCTTTTTTATCTAGAGGTAATACACGACGATGATCGGTTAATGGATGAATCACAACCGTTGTATCTTGACGGGCTTCTACTACTTCATCTAAATAACAAATAGCACCAATACGGGCAGCAACTGTTAGTGGGCCATCTAACCAACGGGTACCATTGGCATCTAATAAATAACGACCGACTAAATCAGAAGCAGTCATATCTTCATTACAGGCAACGGTAATTAAAGGTTTGTTTAATTTCCATGCCATATGTTCGATAAAACGCGATTTACCACAGCCCGTAGGACCTTTTACCATAACAGGTAAGCGAGCCTCGTAAGCGGCAGTATAAAGCTCTACTTCATCGCTTTGTACTTGGTAAAAAGGTTCTTCTTTGATTAGGTATTGGCTTGTATCGCTCATGATAGTGTCTTCTTGGTTAGAGAAAGTATTCAGGAAAATAAACGGAATTTAATGGGGCATTCATTTTTCTGAATGTTTTCGAATTTAGGGAATTGAAGGTGGAACTGGTTGATAATCTCCCCGCCGAAGCGGGGAGGTATCTAGACATAATTGCCTTTGAATGATGTGATTTTTATTTTCCTGCTAGGCGTGTGAGAAGCCGTAGCACAGTGTACTAGTGTACATGAGCAACGGAAGTCGCAACACAACGACGCAGGTGGATAAAAAGTGCATTATTCAGGGGTAATTACTTATGTACGCCTAATTTTTCACGCCATCCTGGGAAGATCTTATCTGCATCACCTGGGAATGACTCGAACGCACGAGCAAATTCACGATGTTCTTTAGCAAATTCAATTGGATCTGAACCAGATTTCCAACATTCAAACGCTTGGCGTAATGATGTTGCACCGTCTGCTGGGCTATCGATATGACCGTAAGCACCACCACCTGATGTATTGATAACGTTACCGTGACCCAAGTTTTCAAAGAAACCAGGTAAACGAAGCGCGTTCATACCACCAGAGATAATTGGTGTAGTTGGTTTCATACCGTACCATTCTTGGTGGTAGTATGGACCATCTGCACTATCTTGTTCAATCATGTAAGCGATGTGACGATCATCAGCACCACCTTCCATTTTACCGAAGCCCATTGTACCTACGTGGATACCAGAAGCACCTTGTAGACGGGACATCTTAGCTAAAACAAATGCAGTATAACCACGAACAGCAGAAGGTGATGTTACAGCACCGTGACCAGCACGATGGTAATGCAAATATTGCCCTGGGTAGTTACGGCGAGCAGTTGTAACCATACCTGGACCACCCACATAACCATCAACTAAGAAGGCTACTTTGTCAGCATCAGGACCAAATGCTTCTAAGATAAAGTCAGCACGTGCCAACATTTCGTAGTGATCATCAGCTGTGATGTTAGCAGAGAATAATTTAGCTTCACCTGTTTCATCTTGAGCCCGTTTCATTGCATCAGCAACTAATGGAATCACTTTCTTCATCGGACAGAAGACTTGGTTACCTTGTGGCTCATCATTTTTGATGAAATCACCACCTAACCAGAATTGGTATGCTGCTTCAGCAAATGGTTCTGGACGTAAACCTAGTTTTGGTTTGATGATTGTACCGGCGATATAACCACCGTTTACTAATGGGCGGCCAAGAATACGCCACATATCAGTAATGTCTTTTGATGGACCATCAAATAATTGCAACATGCGAGGTGGCACGTAGAAATCTTGCATTTGCAGGTTAGCAACATCACCCATGCCTTGGTTATTACCAATAGCAAGTGTCAGGAAAGAAACAAGCATTGTGCGGCCATCAATGACATTGCGATCAAATAAGTCACTTGGATAAGCAACTTGCATAATGCCTTTCGCTTCATCGATGTTATAAACCATACAATCGACGCCTTTGGTAAAGTCATCGGTAGTTGAGACTTCTACGTTGGTGCCTGTTGATGATTCGGCTGCAATGTGAGCAGCAACTTCTAAGTAACCGTAACCTGTAGCAGGTTGCATTGTGTATGTAACAAGGATATGTCCGCCATTGGCGATAAGATCTTCTTCTTTTAGACTAAGATCTGCGTAACGTGATGATTGATCCATTATAGGTACCTTTTTTATTAGTGAGTGGCGCGAAAACTATTCGCATTCCTAATGTTCGGTTTTTACGTTCTTTTTAACGTAGTAGAAGTGTAGGGTATTTTTACTATAAAGAAAACTCAAATATTTTGATTTTATGCATAAGAAATGCTTATGATAGTCGGTATGAACATAACTATTCGACAATTACAGATCTTTGAAGCAGTAGTACAGCATCTTAGTTATACCCGAGCAGCTGAAATACTCCACTTAAGTCAGCCCGCAGTTTCTATGCAAATCAAACAATTAGAGTCAGAAGTAGGCATTCCATTATTTGAGAGGATGGGGAAAAAGTTGTATTTAACTGAAGCAGGAGATGAGTTACTTCTTTATGCTCGAAATATTTCGCAACAATTAGTTGAATTAGATGATGTGATGGATGAAATGCGAGGTAGTGAAAGAGGGCGTTTGACCATTGCAGTTGCGACAACAGCTAATTATTTTGCCTTAAAATTACTAGGTGAATTTTATAAACGGTTTGCTGGGGCGAATATTAGTCTAGATGTCACTAATCGAGCGAGCTTGCTAAAACATATGACTGAAAATACCGTTGATATGGTCATTATGGGGCAGCCACCAGAAGAAATGGATGTTGAAGCAACATCATTTTTAGATAATCCCTTAGTGGTGATTGCACCTAAAGATCATGCTCTTGTTAGTCAAAAGAATATTCCTCTTTCCGTGCTGCAAAAAGAAACATTTATTATGCGTGAACATGGTTCAGGAACACGAATAGCAATGGAACGATTCTTTACGCAGAGTGGTTACAGTATAAGTTCTGTGATGGAAATGAGTAGTAATGAGGCGATTAATCAGGCTGTTGAAGCGGGATTGGGTTTAGGTATTGTATCTCGCCATACTTTAGAATTAGAACTTGCACTTGGACGCTTGGCAGTACTGGATGTGGAATCTTTTCCAATTATGCGTCACTGGTATTTAGTCCATCGTCAGGGCAAACGATTCACTGCTTTAATGGCAGCATTTAAGCGATTAGTTATTGAAGATTCTGCAGAGATTCTAAAGTGATAGTTGTTTGGCATCTAACCATTTAACTTGGCCAAAGCCTGCAACGAGTCTTATTTTGCTTAGTTTTAAAAGATAAAAATGAAAGCCCGGAAGATCTAATATGATTTCAGCTTCTGGGAATTGACGAAGATAATCTTTACGTAATTCTGTTTCATTAGCTTCTTTTTCAACATTTGCTAAACATGTAATTCTTGCGCCCGCAGTTGGATTTTTGGCATCCTTTGGATCAAATATTGTTAATGATACTTTGGGGTTGGCTTCAATATTATGTGTATGTTCAGCCAAATGGCTAATCAAGATAGCAATATTACCATCATCACTAATAATATAAGGCGTAATAGAACCAAAAGGATAGCCAGGCTCTGATAGTGAATGTGTTGAGAGTACACCGTATTGTTGTGAATTGATAAATTCACTAGGATCTAACATTGTCATGGTGTTGTTATCCAGTTAATTTCTTTAGCAGTATGGTGTCCAACAAGACAGAAGCGTAGGTCTTTAGGCATTTTAGCTTGGGTTGAGCTAATAGGAGTTCTTCCAGCCATAATTTCAGCAAACCGTTGTGGATATAAAGGTTTTTGTTCGGGGTTACTATAGCCACTTGGATAAAGGGGTAAGTTATCCTGAAAGCTATATTTATCGGTTGCACCAACGGTATGTAGTATTTCATGCGCCATCACGATAACATTTTGTTTGTTTTGAGATGGCTTAGCATAGGCATGAATAACGCCAATTAAACCTTTTTGTAAGCCCAATGAATGTTCAAGGGCTTGGTTACCACTACCTTGATGATAAAGCACATAAAGTCGGATTCTATTTTTATTAGACGTT
>Ga0209494_1000338_pt1 | contig 20186 bp, 20 predicted proteins | sample EN1Hudseemescosm_FD_184628 | JGI IMG/M metagenome (GOLD analysis project Ga0209494, IMG submission 184628) | Methane-oxidizing microbial communities from mesocosms in the Hudson Canyon - EN1B Hudson Canyon (SPAdes) (version 2) | ecosystem: Environmental > Aquatic > Marine > Cold seeps | place... | reverse complement strand
CGACTGTTAATACAGGATAATCTTTTGAGACTTCTGATAACGGTTGTTGCATCATGTTGCAAACACCACACCATTCTGCCCAAAAATATACAATTGCTGGCCCTCGCTTAATCAACTGCATTACATCTTGACCTGATATGGTTTGCTGGCTGATGGCAGGCGGTGTTCCTGTCCTCATTCCATGATTCAATAAAAATTGACCTGCAAAAATAATCACACCGACAAGCGCATAAAACCCCAGTTCTTTTACTTTCATTACAAACCTTGCATAACACTACGGCCATTTTGTTTTAACCAGAGCCTAAGTTCTTTATAGTCAGGACAATGTTGTTCAACCAACGCCCAAAAGTTAGCCGAGTGATTTCGTTCCTGTATATGGCATAACTCATGAATCACAACATATTCCATCACCTTTGGTGGCGTCAGAATTAACAACCAATTCAGATTAATATCATTATGAATACCACAACTTCCCCAGCGACTTTTTTGGGTTTTTAAGCGTATATTCCTTGGATATAAGTTATATTTTTTAGCATAGATATCAATCATCTCTTTAACATCTTCAGCTGCCTGGCTTTGCATCCATTGCATTAAAGACTGCCTGATTAATGGCTGATTATCTTCAATCTCTCCGCCCTCGGGTACCTCTAGACTAAAAACACCCAGCTCAAAAACAACATTTATTTTATTTGTTTGTGTAGCTTTTATCTTTATCGGGCATTGTTCGCCTCTAAAGGGTAGCGTTGCTCCATCAATATATTTTTCTGGCGCCCATTTATCAACTGTTTGTTCATTTTTTATCACTTTGTCCGTTGCTGACACGATCCAGTCTTGCTGTGATTTAACAAACTCATGAATTTTTCGTTCAGAAACGCGTAGAGGTGCAACCACTTCTATCTTTTCTGTTGTAACAATAATGCGTGTTTTTTTGGCCCGTTGGCTACGCCGAATACTGTAATTAAATGCTAAAGTTTTTATCGTTTTTTCCTAATCTATATTATTTAATATCACTGTGAATAAAAACAGCTTATTCATTTTATAACCTTGTTTCTACTCTGTTTTTCTAGACTACATGATGTAAACATTAACACTCGATGCGCTTCGTTCCTCAGAACATCCTATATATAAAACATTGTAACTACTCAGCACATATTTTTCTGTGGGTATAGAGTGTTGATTTATAAGGCTTCTGCAACAGGATGTTGCAGCAGAGCTTACAGGGAAGTATTCACGCGTCCTTATAAATCAATACCCTATACCTTCAGTCCTAAATTCACGGAGTAGTTACAACAAAACATAAAATATTAAGTTAAGAAATTTAACAAGGTTTTGTACTCACACAAAGCCACAGGGACACAAAGAAAAAAAAGAAATATCTCTTCTTGGGCATAAGTATCTACACAAATATTAGCTTTATCTTCATTAATAAAAAGAACAAGAACAAAGATAAGACGTTGATTTTATTCTCCTCACCCCAACCCTCTCCATCATGAGAGGGAGTAAGAGATAAATGCAAGCTATTGTTACTTAATAACATTATTCAACATACGCTGTTTCAGTTCGGCCCATAAACTGAGTCTACCCGATTCGCCGACTCTTTTACCTCTGCCTCTGGATTTTGCTAACCACAACCCAGACCCATTAAAACTATAAACAGGTAATAAGTCTGATCTTTTAGTGGCTAATTTAATTTCTGGTATTAGATTATCCAATACCACTGGAACTGCACGAGGTGAGGAGAAATAAGTTAAAACCATATGAGCCTGATTTAATTTTAATGCTTTTACATAGGTTATTCTCATTTTCTTTTCAGCGACCCCCATCTCCATCAGGGTAAAATATTTGGCGATAGAATAGTCTTCACAATCTCCAGCACCTTGAAATAAAAACTCCATCGGGGTTGCCCAATAATCAGTAACACCCCATAAATAAATATCATCAACAAAATCGATCCGTTGATTAAAAAAATCATTTACCCGTTTTAGCTTTTCCTGTTCAGGCAATACCTTTGAGGTCTGTATCAATTTCTGCCATTGCTGCACTCTTACTGAAGCTTCAATGCCATACTTTTGTTCAATTTTCGCCAATAACTCGGGATTAACATCCAGCGCTGCCGATACTGAAAATATGCATAAACTAACGATAAGTAGTCTACTCTTTAAAAAAGCATCCCTCATCCAGCTAGCTATCTTAAACATAAGAATCATTTTAAGCGGCTATCGACTCGCCCCACTAATGCCGCATTGTTTAATGCGGATAAAATCATCCTTGGAAGCAATATTCTCAGCCAAAATATCTATATCTAACAACTCACCGATACCTTTCATGGTTTCTACAAAGTCTATTTTCCCTTGGTCATTGACTATATTTTGACCTAAATCTCTGGCTAGTCGTATATAGTCCGGATTTAACTCTTTGACCAACTTAGACGATAAAGACTGGGTCTCATAGCGTTTAATCATCACTTTTGCATTGAGTTGATGAACAAACTCGATAAACTCTTTATAGGCTGCTATATCTTTTGCTACCGCATAGGCTGAAAGACTAAACACCAGTTGCGGAGCAATAGCCTGTTTTTGTTTAATACGCTCGACTAACCAGGCCCGAAAATCACTATTTTTAATCGTTCTAGTCGATAAATTAATGGCAACCACATGCGCAATAGATTCTCTTTCTATATAAGCCATTACTTTTAAGATAACACCTTTATCCAGCTCAATAATTTTTTCAAACTTTTCGGCAATAGAAACAAAGGTACCTATAGCCAGCTCATTTCCTTCGTTATCTAAAGCATGGGTAAATGCTTCTTCCATTAATATTTGCTGGGTTTGAAAACACAGAACCTTGTCTACAAAATAAATACTATATTCTTGATTATCAACAATTTTAAACACCAATGCTTTCCATTCAGCGATACCTTTGGCTTGATCGTCCCCAATCCTGACATAATAACTATTGGCGCCAATTAATTGAGCTTGCGCAAATGCTTCCTTAGCCGCTAATAATACACTTTCAGTACTACCAATTGGATTAACTGGCGCAACCCCTATATGAGCAATATCAGGTCGTTGATACTTTTCTCCGACTTCAACAAAAGCAAGACTTAGTGCCTTAGCCAATTGTTCAATTTGCTCAAATGTCATTTGTTTGACTAACAATACAAACTCAGAACCCACAAAACGATAGACTGAAACCTCTCCACCCTTACTTTGCGCAGCAACACTCTTCAAAGCTTGAGAAAAATCTATTAAAAAAGTATCGATTGTTTCAGAACCTAACTCTTTAACTAAAGCAGCTAGCCCATCAACTTTGATCATAAAAACATAAGCGTCAACGCCTGCATCTGCAGTAAACAAATGCTTCATCTCTGTTTCAAAACTACTTTTCTTACTCAGCCCGGTTAAATCATCCTGTTGTAACTTTTTTCCTATGGTATCTAATTTAAGATTAAGATTTCTAATGGCTGCCGCTATCTTTTTAGACATCATATTCATTGATGTTGTGACATTTCTAACTTCTGTGGTCCAGGGTAGCGACTCAATAGTAGTAAATTCCCCTGCTGCAAGGGTCAACGCCATTTGATCAATCTTTTTTAAAGGTGATAAGGTCACACGCAACACCACAAGCAATAAGGCCATCGATAGTGCAAACGCAGCCAATGAATAATAAAAGCTGCTCAAGGCTTGCTGATATAACTTTAGGTATGCATAACCTGGGTTAAGGGTTACATAAACCACACCACTGATACTCCAACCTGAACTAATTTCACTTGCTACCGTGACTGTTTTCATCGGAATATTTTCAATAAACCAGTCAGGCACACCCTCAACCTTGGTTTTATTATTTAACACGACCAATACCTGGTCTTCAACATTAACTAATTTTAGTTCTTGATAATAGCCCATATCAAAAATGGCATTCATCATGGTTTCAATGACAGGATCCTTTTCATTAACCATATAAGGACTTAGCGATAAACCTAAAGACGTCGCAGTATCCTGAGCATGCACTTCTGCTTCTCCTTCTAAGTAGCCTCTTATATTATTGACACTTAAAACGAAATTAACACTAAAAATCATTAAGAATAATGCTGAAAGTAGCAGTAATAATTGCTTGGATAATGACATCTGAAAGACCCTTTTTTATTATTGATTAATCATGTGTGTTGCCAATTGATCTAAAGCCTCAAGCAAACTGTTTTTTAATTTTTCATCCATTGCTATTTCTGCAACCGCTTTATTCATACACAACATCCATTGGTCTCTTTCTGACTGGGCAATTTCAAAGGGAAAATGACGTCGCCTTAACATGGGGTGACCAAATTCTTGTACAAATAAATCAGGCCCACCCAACCAACCCGATAAAAACTTGAACAGTTTATCTTTAGCATTCGATAAACTCTCTGCATGCATTTTCCTGATGCCTTCCGACTCAGGCAAGGTATCCATATAAAAATAGAAGCGGTCAACCAGGCTTAAAATTGTTGCCGCACCACCCATCAATTCATAAGGTGTTTTAGTTTTATTTTCTGTCATATTCCATATTAGTTAGTATTACTGAAAAACACTTACAAAACCAATGAAACTCTTGTAAGATTGCGTTGTCGATTTTAAGTTATCAAGCAGATGATATTAACTTAACTCATCTTTAAATTTTTTTACCGTATTGATTCACAAAAGGAAAATACAATGAGATTACAGACGGCTACTTCGCGTCCAGAAGCTAGCATTTTATCAACTAATAAAATGCTAAGAAATACTTATATGTTATTGTCAATGACATTACTTTTTAGTGCAGCCACTGCGGGCCTTGCAATGGTATTTAATCTACCTCACCCAGGCATGATTATTACGATGGTTGGTTATTTTGGTCTACTTTTTTTAACCAGCAAATTTAGCAACAGTTCTTTAGGGCTAGTCTTTGTTTTTGCTTTAACGGGCTTTATGGGACTGACTCTAGGCCCTATCTTAAATATGTACCTTAATGCTTATAGCAATGGTCATGAGTTAATTATGACGGCTTTAGGCGGTACTGGCGTGATTTTCCTTGGTCTATCAGGTTATGCCTTAACCACACGTAAAGATTTCAGCTTTTTAGCAGGCTTCTTAATGGTGGGTGTTCTGGTTGCCTTTTTAGCCGGCCTGGGCGCAATGTTCTTTGCTATTCCAGCGCTGTCACTTGCTGTCTCAGCCATGTTTATTTTACTGATGTCAGGCATGATTTTGTTTCAAACCAGTGCCATTATTCATGGTGGTGAAACTAATTATATTATGGCAACGGTGTCTTTATATATTTCAATCTACAACTTGTTCTTAAGCTTATTGCAACTATTAGCAGCCTTTAGCGGCGACGATTGATCTAGGACTTAAACTCCAATCGCGTAATTTACGCGATTGGAGTTTCAATTTAAAACAAACGACCTTAACCTTAAACTAGCTTCAACCCTTAGCCATGCAAGCGCATCAATAATACAGCTTCATCTCGGCTTAGCCCAAACTGCTTAATCAAGTCTTCTTCTGTTGCTCCATCACGAACTTGTTGTATAGCATTATAATATGGCTGTTCTTGCTGCTGTTCTTCTTGTGATTCATGCTGCTCATCAATAACATATTGTTCATGAGCCTCATTTTCTTCCTGTTCAACAGACTGCTCCTGCACTTCAAATTGCGGATCAAACGCTTGATTGTCCAATGCTTCAATTTCTTCACCTCGCTCAATATCTGCCAGCACATCCAATACAGCAGCTAACTTTTCGCGATTTTCTAAAACCTTATTATCGACAACAACAGCGGCTGAACATAAGCCTGCCATATCCTTATTGCTTTGCTCCAGATAATAACGAACAGCACTTACGCTTTTTTTTAACTTGTAATTCTCAACAAGTAACCACCCTAATACCAGCATGATAACAATTGTTAGCATGGAAACTATTAATAACACTTCATTCATTAAACTATTTCATCAATATGTTGTTGTCCTGGCTCTTCAGGGCCATCATCCTCTTCATTGTTCTGTTCTTGAGGTTGATTTTGTTCTGGCTCTTTTTTACCTTCATGAACCACTTTTTTTATTTTTATTATCGGTTGAGTGGTCAGTATCGGTGCAATTTCAATCATAAAACCTCCCATTTTATTAAAATATCAAGCAGGAATTTATAAAGTCAAAAAAATCAACACTCAAATATGACCATTAAAGAGACTCTAAAACAAATCCATTTCCTGCTTTTCTTCATCACTTAAAAACTTGTTCAAGTCGACTAAAATAAGCAATTCATTTTCCCTGCTTGTGACCCCTTGAATATACTTTGATGTCTCGTCATTACCTACATTCGGTGCATTCTCAATTTCAGATGCTCTTAATTCTACAACTTCGGCAACACTATCAACCAAAATACCAATAATATGATCTTCCGTTTCAATAATCACTACCCTGGAAGCATCATCTGTTTCTTTTGACATTAGGCCAAAACGATTACGAGTATCAATAACGGTAACGACATTACCTCGCAGATTAATAATACCTAGCACATACGAAGGTGCACCAGGTACAGGCGCAATTTCAGTAATCCTTAATACTTCCTGAACTTGCATGACGTTAATGCCATATTTTTCATCGCCTAGACGAAAAGAAACCCATTGCATAATCGGATCATTCTGTTTATTTTCTTCACTCATGCTCGTTACCAGATATTAAATGTATGCAGTTCATTTTAGTTGAAAACTAAGATGTTGTGCGGGAATAGAGAGTCTATTCAACTTGCTTTTCTATGCGGGACTAAATGATTAACATCAATAACTGCCGTTAATTCTTCAATCACTGTACCGATTAACCATGGCCTTTTCTGACGTAAAGTGCGCCAGCGTACCTGACCTGGTTCAATTTTCCCTATCGATAATATTTCATCACATGCCAAACCCCATTTTCCATCATGGGTAATTAAAATACTTTTAAAAGGCTGCTTTTCTAAATCTCTTTGCTGGCCTTTTGATTTCCCTAAAATAAGTTGCCCAGTATCTAAAACACCAATTCGTTGCTCATGGCTTTCTAGCAAGCCCATAAACCAGGAGGGTTGCCCAGGTAATTTAGTGGGCTCTTTTTCTATTTTAATCATCCTTAACAATTCAGTTAATGGCGTAGCCAAGATTAATTTATCCACTTTAAAAAACAAAGCCTGGAATTCATCTTCAGTCCAGGATGGCAGAACTGATAAAGGATTTACAACTGCCGTTAACTCACTTTCCTTGCTAGTCGCTTGTGTAACTATTTTGGGTGTTGCTTTGACAGTCGTAGGCTCGACTTTTTTAAGCTTTGCATTTATCTCATCTAATTGATCAAGCTCAGAATCACTTGGGATATCATCAAGCAAGGTGCTTAAATAACTATCTAAAGCTATTTCCTGTTGCACAACTTGTTGAGGAAATTTATCTGCTTGCATTAATTAACGGCCATTTTTTTGTCTGTCTGACTATTTTCTTGTAATAATAATTCCAATAATTGAGCATAAGCTTCCGCTGATTTTGATTTTTGATCATAAAGAGGGATAGGAATACCTTCATTACTGGCATCGCGAATTTTAGTATCAATAGGGATAACCGAATTCCAGATATTATCTGGATAACTCTGCCGTAGTCTTATTAAACTTTCTCGAGCAGCCTTAGTTCGTTTATCAAACATCGTTGGTACGATGGTAAAGCCAGGCTTATTTTTTCGTGATTTAAAAACCATATGTACTGTATGTATCATTCTCTCCAAACCTTTAAGCGCCATATGCTCAGATAAAGAAGGAATAATAATATGCTGACAAGCGGCTAATGCATTAATCATCAATATCCCCAACATAGGCGGACTATCTATAATGACATAATCATAATCATCAGATACTTTTTTTAGCGCGTTAGTAACAACCAGGCCCATCCCTCCTAAAGCAGCAACTTGTCTATCCAGTGTTGCAATTGCAGTAGAGGCGGGTAAGATTGATAAGCCATCAAACTCGGTTTTGGTAATATACGGACGAGGATCAATATTGGTTTTTTTGCGCCCCGTATCATGAAATAAATTATAAACACTTAACTCAATTTCATCTGGGTTCATTTTAAAATAACTGGTTAAAGAACCATGAGGGTCTAGATCAACCACCAATGTTCTGAGCCCCCATGAAGATAAAAGACCCGCAAGAGAAACAACCGTTGTTGTTTTCCCTACCCCGCCTTTTTGATTTGAAACTGTCCAGATTTTCATTGCCAACCTACATTTACCATTATTGCGAGATTTGTGGCGATGAATCAGTATTACTTTTAATGTTTAACATATCTGCTCTCTGTTTATCACTCATTCCATAGCGAGCAAATGCCTGAGACATTAAAACCAAAACAACACGTCGATTTTTAAACCGCCCCTCTATATTATTGTTATCGGCAATAGGATGAAATTCTCCATAGCCAACTGCAGATAATCGTTTCGGTGATATCCCATTTTGCACAAACTCTCTCACCACACTTGTTGCTCTTGCAGAAGACAAATCCCAATTTGATGGAAATTCAACGGTATCTATCGGTATATTATCGGTATGGCCTTCAATATTAATAACATTAGGCATAATCCTGACAACTTCAGCAACTTTTTTAAGCACCGGTATCGCTTTACTTGACAATTCGGCCTCTCCACTTAAAAACAATAACTCGCTATTCATTTCAAGCTCAATCCAGAAGTCATTCCTTTTAACTTCAACTAAGTCATTATCAAGGTAGGGCTGTAATACATCTTCAAATTGTTCCGATATTAACTTTAATTGCCGTCTTTCCTTTAGAATTTCTTCACTCAACTCCCCCTTCTTATCTATTTCTTCTGTTGTCGGGTTTTCCAGAATAATAGGTTTAATCGACGTTTGTTTTTCACCTATTTGAATAGGATTGATCGTATGTTGTACCTGTACCACCTGCACCTCAGAAAATGCACCTTCCAAAGCCTCTGATAAACTTTCGTATTTCTCATTATTGACTGATGAGATAGAGTACATCACCACAAAAAAAGCAAAAAGCAGTGTAACAAAATCAGCATATGATACCAACCATCGTTCATGATTATCCCCCTCATCAACTAAATTTCGTCTACGCTTTGTTCGTGCCATTACTTACACCCTGGCATTAATAAAAATAACATGTAAGCCCTTTTCATGAAATATAGCCTGATAATTTTAGCTCTATATTTCTTGGGTTCTCACCTTCAGCAATAGCGGTAATTCCTTCAAGCATGAGCTCTTTGGCTTGAATTAAAGCATAGGCTTCTAATTTTAATTTGTTTGAGATTGGTAAAAAGAACAGATTTGCAAAACCAACACCATAAATAGTGGCAACAAAAGCAGTCGCAATACCTGCACCTAATAGTTCAGGGTTAGCCAGGTTTTGCATCACTTGAATTAAACCGACAACAGCACCGATAATACCAATGGTTGGCGAATAGCCACCCATAGCCTCATACACTTTTGCGGCTTGCATTTCTTTATGCTCAATGGTGTTAAGTTCCACTTCTAAACAGTCTCTAATCACCTCAGGTTCATTGCCATCAACCAATAATTGCAGCCCTTTCTTTGAGAAGGAGTCAGTTTCTCTATCAGCAATGGCCTCTAAACCTAGCAAGCCCTCTTTACGTGCTAATGCACTCCATTTCACTACCTGGTCAATCTGTTTTTTAAGTACAAGTTGTCTTGGTACAACGATTAACAACAAAACTTTTGCGCTATGAAGAATAATCTTAGGAGGGAAGTGTAAAAAAGTCGCCCCCAACGTTCCTCCAAACACAATAACTAAAGCAGGCAAATTTATTAATGAAGCTAGTTGCCCACCTTCTAAAAAATTTCCGCCTAAAACAGCAATAAAACCTAATAAAACACCTAATATACTTAAAATATCCATTATCTCAGTTTTTTAAATTGATTAGCGATTTCATCAAGGCTATACACTCTATCAGCAATGTTTGCATCAACAATCGCTTTCGGCATACCATAAATAGTGGAACTGGCTTCATCCTGTGCCCATATGGGAAATCCTTTACCTTTTAAAACTGTAGCGCCTTTCACCCCATCAGCCCCCATACCTGTTAATACCACCGTCAATACATTTGCAGAAAAAGCCTTAGCAATTGAGGATAAAGTAATATCTGCACATGGACTATATATCTGACCCTGTTGTTTTGCTGATATTTTAACCACTCTTTTCCCAGATATCACGGCCAATTCCATTTGCATGCCTCCCGGCGCTAACAAGACATCCCCTGCTTTCAATACATCACCATCAATGGCTTCTTTCACATTCACATCACATAGCTGATTTAATCTTTCTGCAAAACTTTTAGTGAAATTTTGCGGCATATGTTGAACGACTAAAATAGGGAAAGCACAATGAGCGGAAAGTTGAGTTAGTACAGCTTGAATTGCAACAGGTCCACCTGTTGATGCCACAATCACTAACAACTCAGTTTTTCCATTGCTATAAGCAGCTCTAGAAGGTTTAACGGTAATAGGGGCTGTTAGCTGAGCATTTTTATTGGTATTTATAGCTAAAGGAGCAGTCTTTGATCTTACACGCTTAGCCTGCATAGCAACCATTCGCACTCTGCGTCTGAGGATATGCTTAGCTCTCTCGACATTACCATCAATTTCATCTAATTGCTTAGGTAAAAAATCAATCGCTCCAGCACTTAAGGCATCCAACGTTGATTGAGCACCTCTATGAGTTAACGCAGAAAACATTAAAATAGCCGTCGGGCATTCTGCCATAATTTTTTTTACAGCTGAAATACCATCCATTACTGGCATTTCAATATCCATAGTGATGACATCAGGCTCTAATTGAACAGCCATTTGTACTGCTTGCTTTCCATTTAAAGCAACACCAACAACCTTAAAGTCAGACTCTTGTTCCAGAATTTCCCGAATTCTTTTACAAATAAATCTAGAATCATCAACAATTAACACCCGAATTGTCATAAAAACGTATTTTATCTATCACTGTACTGGTTAATGGGTAGGCTACCGCCTGGGAAGTAAGGCCTGAAAATATTTTTTGCCACTTAATTAATCAAGAATATCAATGACTGTCAATAATTAGCAGAGCAATCACTTTCTCAGTTATCCTGCATACCTATTCATCAATCCCGGAACATCCAGAATCAATGCAATTTTACCATCGCCCGTAATCGTTGCCCCAGCCAAACCATCTAGGCCTTGTAATTTTGCTCCTAAAGGTTTAATTACCACCTCTTCCTGACCTATTAACTGATCAACGACAAAGCCAATATGCCTGCCACCTGAGTTAACTATCACAACATGTCCAATTGCCTGTTTATCGATCGCGTAGTCTGGGCTATTGATCAGCCAGTCACCTAGAAAAAATACCGGCAAGGCCTTTTCTCTAACCATAATAACCTGTTGACCATCAACCACATTAGTTTTGCTTAAATCCAAATCCAAAATTTCCAGCACACTAGCCAGTGGTAAGGCAAATGCCTGGCCACCCAATATAACCATCAATGTTGGCATAATGGCGAGGGTAAGGGGAACTTTGATAATAATGGTACTCCCTACACCTTCTACAGAGTCTACCTCAACCACCCCATTCATTTGTGCAATGCGCGTTTTCACCACATCCATTCCAACCCCTCGGCCCGAGACATCAGAAATTTCTTCTTTAGTGGAAAAACCTGGCATAAAGATCAGGTTATAGCATTCTTTGTTATCAAGTCTAGCGGCAGATTCTTCATCCATCAAACCTTTTTTTACCACAATGTTCCTAAGATGATCAGCATTCATACCCTTACCATCATCCTTGATTGATAACATAATATGATCACCTTCCTGAGAGGCTGCTAACACAACCGTTCCTTCTCTTGCTTTACCCGCTGCAATTCGATCATCAGGGGTTTCAATACCGTGATCAACAGAATTTCTAACTAAATGCACCAAAGGATCAGCTAAAGCTTCGACTAAATTTTTATCTAAATCAGTCTCTTCTCCAACCATTTCTAATTTAATTTCTTTCTTTAGACTTCTTGATAAATCTCTGACAACACGAGGAAACCGGCCAAATACTTTTTTGATTGGTTGCATTCGTGTTTTCATTACAGCCAATTGCAAATCAGCCGTAACAACATCTAAATTAGCAACCGCTTTTGTCATATGCTCACTTGTGGCGCCTTCTGGATCCGCTTTAAGTGTCTGAAATCGGTTTCTTACCAGAACCAGTTCTCCGACCATATTCATAATATCATCAAGAACATAGGTATCAACTCGAACCGTTGTTTCGCCTTGAGAAGCTGCCGGCTTAGCTACTTTTGCTTTCTTCTCAACAACTTTTTTCTCCTCTTCGACCACCACAGTCTTTTTTTCTACGACAACTTGTTTTTTAACTTCAGGTTTTTTAACTTCAGGCTGGACATTCGTTTGCGGTGCTTCCACATCCTTATTTTTTACTATGGATCCATCAAACTTACCTTTCCCATGTAAATCATCTAATAAATTATCAAATTCATCTTCAGTAATATCGCCGGGATTAACAGCAGCTTGAGGTTTTTCTTCTTCTTTCAAACTGGCCGCAGAAAACTTACCTTTACCATGCAGTTCATCTAATAAATCATCAAACTCTTGCTCCGAAATATCCCCAGATGCAATCTTTTCTGCTGGTTCTTTTTTCTCTATTTCGGCTGTTTGCAGTGAAGGAGCAGAAAACTGCCCTTTACCATGTAGTTCATCTAATAAATTATCAAATTCATCTTCGGTAATTTCATCATCAGCTAGTTGCGAAGAACTGCCACCTTCAGCAGAATCTACAAAAGATTCCTCAAGAATACCTTCATATTCTTGTTCCACTACATCAACAGTTTCAGCGACTTCACTTGTTTCAACTATGGTTTCTACTGTAGCTTGTGCAGTTGAACTACCCGCCCTCGTAAACCCTTGTAATCTTTCAAGCAAATCTGGGGCAGCCACTTCAGGTTCATTCCCCACCTTAACCTGATCAAACATCAAATTCACAACATCAACAACTTCCAGAATCACATCCATTAATTCTGCATTAACTTTACGCTCACCTTCTCTTAAAACATCAAAGACATCTTCTGCTTTATGACAAACAGCCACTAATGAATCCAATGCCAGAAAACCTGCTCCTCCCTTTATGGTATGAAAACCACGAAAGATTGCATTTAATAATTCAAAATCTTCTGGAGACTGTTCAAGTTCGACTAATTGCTCACCAAGCAACTCAAGGATTTCCCCCGCCTCAACCAAAAAGTCTTGTAAAATTTCATCTTCTAGATCAATGGCCATATTAATGTCCTTAGAACCCTAGGCTTGATAGCAAATCATCCACATCATCCTGGTTTTTGGCTACATCACCCGCTTTATCATCAACACCAGGAACAACGGGACCAGGTAATTCGAGTTCTTTCGTTTCAGCTGTGGTAGCAGTAGCCGTGTTGCCAGAAATACGAATCAATTCAACCATACTTAACTCTAAGTCCTGAACCAGGTCTATCACCCGCTTTATCACTTGCCCCGTTATATCTTGAAAGCCCTGGGCTAACAAAATATCATTTAATCCATTTTGAACTTGTAATAAAGATTCTTTTGACTCATTAAAATGCAGGGCAATTTCTTCACTCATACTTTTGAATTCTTCAAAAGGCATTTCTCTATCTAAAAAGCGATCCCATTTGCTCGACAACTTAGCCGCTTGATCATTAAGCTTCTTAGACACGGGCATCAACTCTTCCACAGCATTTAATGTTTGATTAGCCGCTTGCTCAGTCATACTAATAACATAATGCAATCGTTCTTTGGCATCAGGTATGTCATTTTCTGTCATTGAAGTGATTTTTGAATCTAATGAAAAGCCAGCCATACTGTCATGGAGTTGACGGGTTAACCTTCCTACTTCTTTAAACAACTGCCCTTCTTTCTGTGCCGCAATTTTATCCAGTAAAACATCTGCATCTGCTTCATTTCCTTGCTCTAATGCAAAAACCAATTCCTTGGCTAAAGTCAAACTAATTTCGTTCGTCATTCGCTATTCTCCGAGATTAATTTAACCGTCAATACGTTCAAATATTTTTTCTATTTTTTCTTTCAGGGTTGCCGCTGTAAAAGGCTTGATAACATATCCATTGACCCCTGCCTGAGCAGCCATAATAATTTGCTCTCTTTTTGCTTCAGCCGTCACCATTAATACGGGAAGAGAGACTAGCTTTGGATTTGCTCTGACTGCTTGGAGTAGTTCTATACCCGTCATACCTGGCATATTCCAGTCTGTCACTAAAAAATCTATTCCACCCGCTTCCAAAATAGGTAATGCCGTTTTACCATCATCAGCTTCAACCGTATTGGTAAATCCTAGATCTCTCAATAGGTTTTTTACTATTCTTCTCATTGTTGAAAAATCATCAACAACCAGAATTCTCATATTTTTATCCAAGGATAATCTCCAAGTTATTCACCTTTCATCACTATAGTATCGGCCCAAACAAATAATACTTAAGCCGTTTGCCAATAAAACTACAATAATGATACTAATTATTTATCATAAGTTCACACTAGGAGTAATATACTATAAAACATAGCTACATTACCTTACTATTTCAATAGTTAACTACCCATTCCAAAGTATAGTATTAACTCAAGGAACCTCTGATCAAGTCCAATTATTTTTAGCTTGCTAAAACAGCCGATATTTTCCACGAAGATCGGCGCAATAGAATGACTATTACTTCTCACTTCGTGAAAAATAGCGACAGTTTTTTCTGCGCTAAATTCTAAGCAACTTAATCAGAGGCTCTTCAAATCCCCAGCGTAACAAATACAAACTAAAATCAACTGATTTCAAAATCCCTAGCATTCCACTCGGTAAGTCTTGATCTTAACCTTAGCATAGCTTGACTGCTTATTTGACTGACCCGAGATTCACTAATATTTAACACTTCCCCAATTTCACGTAAATTAAATTCCTCATCATAATAAAGTGAAATAACCAATCGCTCTCTTTCAGGCAAGGTCATAATAGCTTTTGCCAGTGCCTGTTGAAAATCTTCTTGTTCCAACAAGTTTTCTGGTTCACTATCGGTTGTGTCTGTATTCTGGAAAGCAGAGTCACCCGTTTCCGCCAGCTCCTCAACACTAAAGGTTTTGCAGCCCAATGAATCTTGTAAGATATGATAATATCCATCTAGATCAACACCTAAATATTCGGCAATATCAACATCTCTTGCACTGTTTCCTGACTTGTTTTCGATCTCTCTAATCGCCTCTGAGACCATACGTGATTTCTTATGCACAGATCGGGGCGTCCAGTCTGAGCGCCTCACTTCATCAAGCATGGAACCCCTTATTCTGATACCAGCATAAGTATCAAAACTTGCCCCTTGCGATACATCATAATTCTTTACGGCTTCTAACAAACCTAACATACCCGCCTGAATCAAATCATCTACCTGCACAGAGTCAGGCAACCTTCCCAGCAAATGAAACGCAATACGCTTAACCAGTGGCACATGCTGGATCACTAATTCATCAGTGCCCCCTGCTGCGTGCATAGTTGTCGCATACATTGCGGCTCCATTCATGCGGCATCCTCTTGCCCACTATATTGAATCATTCTTTCCACAAAAAATTCTAGGTATCCCCCAGCCTGTATCTTAATTGGCCAGCCATCTATTTTAAGCGCCAGGTTTCTAATGGCTAACGATGATTTGCTACGGGGAAACGCTTCTAGTACCGGCGATTGTTTTTGTACTGCCTTACGCAAATATTCATCAAAAGGCACCCCTCCCGTATATTGTAGGCTGACATCTAAATATTTATCGGTCACCATACTAAGTTTATTAAAAAGTTGCTGCCCCTGCTGAACCGACTGCACCATATTTGCAACAATATGAAAACTATTTAAACCATAATCCCGGTTTAACAATTTAATATAAGCATAAGCATCGGTTAAGGAAGTGGGTTCATCACAAACAACCACGACAATTTCTTGACAGGCACGAGCAAAATTAACCACACTTGATGAAATACCCGCTGCCGTATCAACAATCAACACATCCAGGTTTTGGTTTATTTCACTAAAGGCTCTGATAACACCAGCCTGCTCAATAGTCGAAAGCTCTGCCATTTGCTGAATACCCGATGAAGCAGGAATCACCTTCAAACCACCAGGGCCTGTCAACATAATTTCGTCCAATGTTTTCTCACCGTGTAAAACATGAGATAAATTATATTTTGGAGAAAGTCCTAACAAAATATCAACATTTGCCAAACTCATATCAGCATCAAGCAAAGCAACTCTTCGCCCCATTTTTGATAGCGCAACACCTAAATTTACTGATAAATTTGTTTTACCAACCCCACCTTTACCACTGGTAACCGCTATAACACGAACAGGTTTTGGTTTTTGTTGTCTCATTTTTCGTATCCCTGATGCTTGATCCCCTGACTTATGCATAACCTTCCGCCATCCAATTATCAGAAATTAAAGCATCATTATAATCATTTTCTTCATCTATCTCAGCTACGCACTCTTCAATTAAAATGTAGGCATCGGGGAAATAGATATCTTCTGGTACCTGCTGACCATTAGTCATAAAAGAAATAGGTAGCTGTTGCTCAATACTTGCCGACAAAGCGATCCCTTGCGCAACTGTCTCATCTAGTTTAGTCAATATACTGGATTTTGGCTTAAAAACTTTAAAAGCATTAATAATTTCATTCATTGCTTTATACTGAGTTGCAGCAGACATCACCAAATAGGTGCTAATCTGCACATTATCTTGCTGTAATGTCTGAATTTGCTCACCTAGCCGCATATCACGCTGACTCATACCTGCAGTATCAATTAATACCAGACGTTTATCATGAAAACTATCAATGTGTTCGCGTAATTCTTCTGCATTTGTTGCGACACAAACAGGCACATCCAAAAGTCGACCATAGGTTGATAACTGCTCATGCGCACCAATTCTATAATTATCGGTCGTAATTAGAGCAACTTGCCCTGGCCCATGTTTTAAAATAAATTGTGCCGCTAATTTTGCAATCGTGGTGGTTTTACCAACGCCAGTTGGCCCAACTAGTGCAACCACCCCCCCACATTCCAATAGATCATCATCAATGACGGGCAGAACATTCGCCAACATCTCTTTTGCTTTTTCAAAAGCCAACGCTGAATCTGTATGGTTTTCCAGACGATTAGCGACTTTAGTCGATAATTTTTTTGAGAACCCCATTAAATTCAGCTTCTGCAACAATTCATCCCGTACCGAGTTAGCTTGTGCTCCCTGATTCCATGAAACCTCAGATAATTTAGTGTCTAAAGCCTGCTTTAAATCATTAATTTCTTTACGCATTTCCTGCATAAATTGCTCTGGCATCGCAGCGGATTGCTGTTTAATCTCTTCTCTGACAGTATGACTAAATTGTTTAGTTGCCCTGATAGGACGCTGACTTGCCATCTGAGGGTTGTGGGTTTTTATGGCCTTGTTTTTTTCTTCAGAGGCCATATTTACCTTTTCAGCATAGCCAACATATTGTTCAGTATTACGCTGTAAAGATCTTTTTGGCACAACCCCATCCGCACTTCTTTTTCTGGGACTACTGACAATATGTAAATTCTTTTTATCTGCATCAAAATCTGTTAATTCAATTTTACGCTTGTCTGTAACGTTGCCAGCTGTTCCTGTGGAAGCTGATTGTGATGACAGCTTATTGTGAATAGCTTGCTCATCAAAATCTCTGGCAGCAACTATTTCAACCCCTTCAGCTACAGATTTGTTTGACATGATCACTGCATCAGCGCCTAATTCGTCTTTTACCATGCGCATGGCTTGACGAATATCCTTTGCCACAAAACGTTTAATCTTCATGTTACTTCCTATTCTTCATTTTTAAGCGCTATTCACGCTGCCCGACTGTTGAAACCACTTTGATCTGACGATCTTCAGGAATTTCATTGTATGCCAGGACATGTAACCCAGAAATTGAATGACGAACAAACCGAGCCAGCCAGGGACGCACAAAAGAAGAGACTAATAACACCGCTACCTGCCCTTCCATTTCCATTTTCTGAGAACTCTCTTCTAATGATTTATGCATCTGTTCTGCTAACCCGGGCTCTATACCAACACCACTTTCACCCGCCGTTTGCAAAGATTGGTGCAATAATTGTTCCAACTCTGGATCTAAAGTAATAACAGGAAATTCATTTTCTACACCATTGATTTCATAGACAATTGATCGTCCTAACGCGGCTCGACTCGCTGATGTCAAGATGTCGGGATCTTGACTCTTAACCCCATACTCCGCCAAAGTTTCGGCAATCGTCCGAATATCTCTAATCGATACACCTTCCTGCAACAGATTTTGCAACACCTTAACCACAACCCCTAAAGGCAATGTTTTTGGCACTAAATCCTCAACCAGTTTTGGTGCCGATTTAGCCAGGTTGTCCATAATATTCTGCGCTTCCTCATAGCCAAATAAATCATGTGCATTACCCTGTAAAATATGACTTAAATGCGTTGCCACCACCGTTCCAGGGTCAACCACGGTATAACCCAATGTTTGCGCCTGATCTTTTTGACTGGATTCTATCCAGATTGCCTCAAGGCCAAAAGCAGGGTCTTGCGTGATCTCACCTTGCAAACTACCAAAAACCTGACCTGGATTAATTGCCATCTCCATTTCAGGCCTAATCTCCGCCTCACCGACGGTTACCCCCATCAATGAAATTCTATAGCTGGTTGGGGACAAATCTAGATTATCTCTAATATGGACTGAAGGAATTAAAAAACCCAACTCCTGAGATAGCTTTTTACGCACACCTTTAATGCGTGTCATTAATTGCCCTCCCTGGTTTTTATCCACCAAAGGAATCAATCGGTAACCAACTTCCAGACCGATTACATCAACAGGCATCACATCATCCCAGCCCAGTTCTTTTACTTCAGAAGCGGTCACTTGCTGTTGCGGCACTTTCGCAGCTTGCTGCAAGATCTCATCCTGTTCTTTTTTATGTCTTAAATTAATTAAATAAGCAGCCCCCAACAATACCAGGGCCAACAAGATAAAAACCAGGTTTGGCATACCCGGTATAACCCCCAACAAGCCAATAATCATCGCGGTGATAATCAATGCCTTTGGATCATTAAATAATTGCAGACTAACCTGCTTTCCTACATTTTGAGAGCTCCCTCTCACACTGGTGACCACAATTGCGGAAGCTGTGGACAATAATAATGACGGAATTTGCGCTACCAAACCATCACCGATGGTCAATATTACATACACTTCACTGGCATCAGCAAAACTCATATCATGCTGCCCTACACCAATCGCCAGACCACCAATGATATTGACAAATAAGATAATAATGCCAGCTATTGCATCGCCTCTTACAAACTTACTAGCACCGTCCATAGACCCATAAAAGTCTGCTTCAGCAGCCACTTCTGCTCGTCGCTCCCTAGCCTGGTCCTGATCAATCAGCCCTGAGTTTAAATCGGCATCAATCGCCATCTGTTTACCTGGCATGGCATCCAGAGTAAAACGCGCCCCCACTTCTGCAACCCTTCCAGCACCTTTGGTCACAACCACGAAATTGATAATCACCAAAATGGCAAAGACTACTAAACCAACAGCAAAATTACCGCCAATAACAAAAGAACCAAAGGCTTCAATTACTTTTCCCGCCGCATCACCGCCTTCATGCCCTTCTAATAAAACAATTCGGGTTGATGCAACATTTAAAGCCAGCCTAAGTAGTGTTGCAATTAAAATAACCGAAGGGAAGACAGAAAACTCCAGAGGTTTTACGCTATAAATGACAACTAATAGAATAATTAGTGAGAATGCAATATTAAAAGTGAAAAACAAATCCAGCAAGAAAGCGGGCAATGGCAATACCACCATCGACAGCATCATAATAATGATTAACGGAGCTCCCAAGCCCATTCCAATCACTGATTTAAGGGTTTCAACTACTTTTGTCAGATCCATATTCTTTTTAATTGTTAATCAATAGTTAGGCGTTTAGCCTTGTAAATGTCAGAACCCATCCTACTGCTGCCTGAACTCATCAGGGACTTTCAAATTACTCGGCGGTTCAGGCTTTTTCGTGCTATTTTCAGTGGCTGCTTTTAATTGAAAAACG
>Ga0209494_1000337_pt1 | contig 20204 bp, 13 predicted proteins | sample EN1Hudseemescosm_FD_184628 | JGI IMG/M metagenome (GOLD analysis project Ga0209494, IMG submission 184628) | Methane-oxidizing microbial communities from mesocosms in the Hudson Canyon - EN1B Hudson Canyon (SPAdes) (version 2) | ecosystem: Environmental > Aquatic > Marine > Cold seeps | place... | reverse complement strand
TGGCGGTCAGCTGACAGGAGATATTGTCAATGATGGCGATATAAATATTACCGCATCCGCATCCAGATCAGATGTTTATGCAGCGACGGGAATATATATTAGTGGGGGAGTGAGTGTTGACGGCTCCATTACAAATACAGGGAATATCTCTATTGATATTCTTGCTGCAGATAATAATGCGGAAGGAGCAGGTATAGCTGTTTTGGCGGATATGGCTGGAGACATTAGTAACTCAGGTAATATCACCCTAACATCATCAGTTAACGGTTGGACTGACACCACATTTTTTGGTATCCATGTTGACACGCTGTCTGGCACGATAACCAATACTAATACAGGGGTTATTAATGTCTCTAGAACGGTGCTTGACGGCTATTATTCAGGCTTGGTCGGAATTGACGTTGACACATTAACCGGCACACTAACTAATGACGGCGATATTATTGTTACAGGCACAGGCACAAGAGAGAGGGCAGATGCTTATGGTATCTACGTTGACACGTTAGAGAGTGGTGGCGAAATCAACAATACTGGGGACATCACGGTAGCAGGTGTCAGAAATGCCAGTGCAGAGGGTATTTACGTTGACGTGCTGGCCGGCACACTAAACAATAGTGGCACCATATCGGCATCAGATGTCAATGGACATAATGTGGCGCTAAATGTTGTTAGTGGTACGGGTACTATAAACAATAGCGGATTATTGGATGGTGCCGTCATCCTAGGCGCCACTACTCTTAACCTTAATAGCACAGCTGGCCGAGTAACGGGCCTTGTAACCGGCAGCGTTAATTCTATTGTCAATATCAATGGCAGCTTTACCACTGAAAATAACTTTACCAACATTACCAGTTTTAATATCAATAGTGGCGGCCTGCTAAATGTACATGATAGTGGCAATATAACGACCGCGACATTTTCAAATGATGGCATCTTAGCTGTGGCAGCAGGTAATACTGCAACGATTACCGGTGACTATACGCAAACAGCGACAGGTGTGTTGCGCATTGGTGCTGTGAGCGATGCTAATCATGGACAATTATCTATAAGTGGCACGGCAACGCTTGCAAGCAGTGCAAAATTTGACGTTGATGTTAATAACGTTAATACACTGGCCATTGGTGAGTCACTGCTTTCTGTTTTAAGTGCGGCCTCATTAGTTTCTGATGGCACCTTTGATGTGACCGATAATTCGGCCTTATTTGACTTTGAAGGCAGCAAGAATGCAGAGGCCGTTGACTTGACCATTGTGAGGGCCGCTCTACCTGAACCTGAACCTGAACCTGAACCTGAACCTGAACCTGAACCTGAACCTGAACCTGAACCTGAACCTGAACCTGAACCTGAACCTGAACCTGAACCTGCTACAACGACAGTTGCCGGATTCGCTGCGGAGGGAGGCGTCACAGCCGGCATTGGTGCAGCAATCGTATTTGATGATTTAATTGATAATGGTGGTGGCTCTGCTGAAATTGATGCAGTTATTACTAAATTAGGTCGACTAGAAACAGGGCAAGAAGTTGCTGAGGCCGTTGAGTCAACCCTACCCGGAGTATCGGGCAGTGTTGCACAATTAACCAACCTTACAATAAATGCTGTTACCGGTGTTATTGCTTCACGTCAAGACTTAACGCGAGGCCTGTCTTCTGGTGATGACATGATGACTGACCGTTACATCTGGCTCAAAACTTTTGGTGGTTGGACCGAGCAAGATGATCGTCAAGGTGTAACAGGTTATGACATTGACAGTTATGGATTGGCGCTTGGTTTTGATGGTGATGTATCAGCAACGTGGAATGCTGGTTTTGCGCTAGCCTATATTAACAGTGATGTGGAAAGTAATTTGGCCGCAGGCTCACACGCCATTGATATGGACAGTTACCTAGCTAAAGTCTATGCCACTAACATGCTTGATGACGTAACGGCCTTAAACCTACAAGCAGGTGTGGGTAAGTCTAACTATGATAGCCGACGTCGTATTTTCACAGGTGATATTGCCAATGCTGATTACGATAGCTGGAATGTACAATTAAATGCTGAACTAGAACGTAGTTATCAGCTCAATGCAAAAACCGTATTAACACCGTATGTTCATGCTGACTACAGTTATGTTGACGTGGAAAGCTATGATGAAGCGGGTGCCGGTGCATTGAACCTAAACGTACAAGATGATAATGCTGACAGTCTAATTATTGGGATGGGCGTAAAAGCAAGTTACTCGGCATCTGATAGCTTGTTGTTAATGGCTAATGCGGGTGTTGGTTATGATGCAATGGCAGACCGTTCAATCCTAACCTCATCATTTTCGGGTGGGGGCGCTAACTTCACCACGCAAGGCATGAAACCTGATGAAGTAGTTTATAACGCAGCTGTTGGTGCAAAGTACAGTTTAGACAATGGCACTGAAATCACTGCAAGCTACAATATTGATGGTCGTCAAGATTATACTGACCAATCAGTAAGTGCTAATTTCAGATTTATGTTTTAAACAAGTCTGACAGCATAAGTAAAAAAGGCACCTTCGGGTGTCTTTTTGTTTATATATAAACAGGTATTAATTGCTAGAATGCGTGATGATTAAAATTTATCAGCTTATCTTTCTAACGCAACTCATTAGTGGTTGCATGACCGTGCCGAATGTCGACAAAAGGCTAGGTACAGCCGAACAGCTAGCCAGCCAGCATACTTGGCATAAACACGTTATTGAGACTTCATCGTTTGATTTGATGAGTTTTGTACCTAACAACCCCATCAAAGGTTCTGTACTTACTATCTACATAGAAGGTGATGGTTTTGCATGGCTTTCATCACGTAAGCCATCACGTAATCCAACACCAATCAACCCTACCGGCTTGAAGCTGTCATTGAATCATTCAAATACTAATGTCGCTTATCTTGCTCGCCCTTGTCAGTATGTTGTCGATTCTCACTGTGAAAGAAAATATTGGACCAGCCACCGTTTTGCAGAAGAAGTTATTATGGCTAGTAACCAAGCAATAAATAAACTCAAACAACAGTTATCTGCAACTCGGCTAATCTTGGTTGGTTATTCCGGCGGTGGTGCTGTGGCAGCATTATTAGCCGCACAACGTGATGATATAGTTCAACTGATTACCGTAGCAGGAAACCTTAACCACAAGGCATGGACTAATTTTCATCATATTAGCCCACTTACGGGCTCACTTAATCCAGCTGACTTTCGAAAGCAATTAGCAAAGGTGGAGCAAATCCATTTTATTGGTGAAAATGACAGGGTGGCCCCACCCTTTTTGGCATATAATTTTGTAGCCGGCTTGCCTGCATCTAATCATGCTAAAGTCATTGTAGTACCCGATCAAACTCATGGCTGTTGCTGGGAATTCACATGGGCCTCTTTGTTGGAAAATATTGAGCAATTCCAGTTCCAAAACGCGGCAAAATGAGCATCTTATATGAATAACCTCAGCAAGCCGTAAGAGCTCCAGCTTTACCTCAAAATGCACCATCCCAGAACTCAACCATTTCAACCATCCATAGGATAACTCTATCTATATATCCCAAAAATTAACAAGGACAACACCGCAGTGCTAACTAAACGCATCATGACGTTAACTATTCCCAACTTTAGTTAACTGGTAAGGCCTAGGGAATCAAAGCGATTACAACAAACTCGTAATTACTTACTGAAGTTAAATAATCTTATGTCTGCTTTAGTGATCCCAGGCAGCACCTGCAGACTCCAAACTAAAGCGGTAAACATCGTATATTAGGATAAAATTTGAATGTCAGCTGAAGTCAGATAAAAGACAACATACTCAATCTTGCGTTTGTCTTCTGGGCAGACTAGATAGTTCTCAATAAAATCAGGTGTAAGTTTAACGACTGGCATAATTCTACACTCAGTTAATGCTAATGTTTGATGTGTGAGATTACACTCTCTTCAAGGTCAACAACATGGTTTGTGGAGAAATAACGTTTTAGTTTTAGACTTTTCTCGATGGTCACATTAAGATAAGTCAATGTCTGTTCTTATTACAGTCGATAAATTAGGTTAAATCATCAATGCCAAACTGTGCTTCGAATAACAATATAAGCTTCGTTCTTATTTCCGCGATTTTTTTGGTTTTCATTGCATGTGTGGTATCGAAAGCGCATGCAGAGCCAGGTTCTCCAGCAGCTTCAGCATTTCAAGCTGCGCCGCTCTCTAATGGAATTACTCGTAGCGTAGTGCAAATTGGCGTGCTGAGCTGTGCAAGCCGTATTGAGCAGGTGACTAACTTTTTGGGATTTGGCCCGCAAGCAGGCGCCGCCTTGATGCAAGCACCGAATAACCCCGATCATCGACTGGTGCCATTGGTCATGGAGATTCCTACGCAGTCTAGCGCGGCGTATGTATCGGCCACTTTTGCCCCCAACCAAGCCAATGGCTGTGGCGCAACTTATGATGCAGTGGTTTACTGGCCGAATAGTTGCTCTTCAGTGGCTACCAAACAATTTGCAAGTCTTAAAAAAACGGGCTCATTAAAAAAAGACATCACCATTTTAGATGGTGGCGTGTCAATAAAAGTTTATTTGATGCAGGCAGGTAAAGGCTGCGTATCAATTAAAAAAGAAGTCGTACAATAGTGAATCTAACGCTAAAAGCTTACAGGTTAATATTTAAAATAAGTGGAGTTAAATATGACGATTCTATCTCTCCGTCAAACAGTTATTACAACCTTAATATGCTCAGTACTTTCAACGGCAGCCTTTTCTGCTGGGACGATAGATTGGACCGACTGGCCGGATGGGGTGGTGGTGCAACTTAACGACGGTATTGAAGATGGCGAAATTCACAACTTATACGCAGTAGCCATTACAGCAAATGGCGATGGTACTTCAGGCGAAGGTATCACAATGATTGATAATAACATCACTGTTTTTTCCAGTCTTCAGTCTGATGCCACACAAACTACTACAGTTTCATCGTCAGATGACGTCATCCTCAATAGCGATACTGACGACGATGGTGCAGGTGTAATCTACTTTCAAAAGGCGGGTAGTACGCTAATGTCCTTAGATAGCTCGGGAACGTCAATCACCACCGGTGTTTCTATTGACGGCGATCTAGACATGACTGACGGCTCAATATCAAACGTAACAACGATTACCGCCAGTGGCACAATTTCAGGTGGCAATCTGTCTACGGGCGGCACGTTGGGCGTTACCGGTACAAGCACACTGGCAAGCATTAATAGCACAGGCACTTTGACACAAGTTGGCACGACCAATATCAATACGACGGGTACGGGAGCAACTAATTTAGGCAATACATCTAGCGATGTCACCATTAACGGCGCGACAAATACCATTACTGCTAACGCAACGACTGGCACCAACAATATTGAGGCTAAATACAATAATATTGGCATAAGTACAGCTGCTTCTATTAACACTATTGGTAATACTAATAGTGCAACTACAGTCAGCTCTTATGCTGGGGCCGGTTACAACACCTTGACCGATGCAGCGGCTACTATGGGTACCAATACAGCGGGCAATTACACAACTGGAGGCATGATGCAGACCAACGCAACAACAGCAACGATTCGCGCATCCAACTCTGGCACATTAGCTACCAATGGTACTACAGGCATTATGGACGAAGGAGTTGGTGGTGGGTACACTGCATACAGCTCACCCCAAAATACGGGTACTGGCACTACCGTGGCAGGCATTGTCGACAACAAGCTATACACTAACAAAATTAGTGGTAGCACTTTCGTCGACGGTAACGTTTACATCAACGGTACCTTGGATTTCGTGTCAATCGGCTCAGCCAATACTATTGTTATTGGTTCAGGTACAGATACAAGTACCCTAGCTGGTGCTACACAAGGAACTCAGGCTAGTTCCGCGATTCTTATGAAAGATTCTACGGGCACGCAGACTGTGGTAGATGCTAACGGAAAACTAACTAATGTCTCTGGTGTTGCAGCAGAATCAACAGCGTCTGTAACCTTGACTAACGGGGTTGGTAATACGCATGGTTTAGTGGTCACAGAAACACAGGCAACGTTGTCAGGTGGTACATATTCAAGCAGTTTGACCATGAATGATAACGGTGCAACATTCAGTAACTCGGCAACAGGACGCCCTATTCAAGTCCACGGTGTCGCTGATGGTACAGCTGATTTCGATGCAGTAAACGTGCGTCAGTTGAAAAACGTAGTTATTGGCGTGGCAGGCGTTTCCGCAATGTCAAACATACCTCAAGTTGAACAAGATAAAACCTTTTCACTGGGTATGGGACTTGGTCACTTTGATAATAATACCGCTCTTGCGTTGGGAGGCTCATATCGCTTAGCGCCAAATGCGGTATTCAAAGCATCTGTAGCGACTTCCGCTGAACACAACATATTTGACAGTGCGAGTACCGTTTACGGTGTAGGCGCCGCTTTCTCTTGGTAAATCATCTACTGTTGACGTACGACAAGTGAGTAATTCGCTATTATGTAGTGATCAAACAAGTTTCAGGCAACAAAAAAGCCCCAACATCGAAAAGATGCTGAGGCTTGATTATATATGGTGGGCCCACAGAGACTCGAACTCCGGACAAAGGGATTATGAGTAACGATAAACAGGTGTTATGGGTTCAGTAAGTTGAAGAAAGCCAACAAGAATTCTTTGTGGCATAGAATGGAAATTCAAAAGCGACCGTATATCGAACCTGAATGGTCACCCTTTCGCTCATCGTGTCACTAAGCCAAAGAAACACAACCAATTTCCTAAATCGAACGGCGAACTAAAACCGAAATTCACGATCATTCCCACTCAATAACAATCATACGGATACTATTATAAAGTTAGTTACAGACAGATAGACAAAATTAGACTATATTTACAAAAATATGCATTTGTTGTTCAATTTGGAGGAGCAACGTAGATGAAACGATTTCTAAACAGAGTACTGCCTTTTTCTTTTTCCAAAGAAATTAGTAACCGCGATCATCCTCAACACCACAGAATAGTATTTCTTAATAGTGTATTTCTATTTGCAGGCGTAGCCGCATTTTCGCTGAGTTTTGTGCGTTGGCATGGTGCTGACCCTATTCTAGCCATAGCCGATTTGGTTTTTTCTGCAATTGCTTTTTTTCTGCTTTATTACCTTAATAACAACAAAGATAAGATAGAAATTCTCAGCTTCTTTGCATTATTCGTCACATATCTGCTTTTTTTCGCCTTATATCTTATTGCTAATGATAACCCCGTACGAATATCCCTATTCTTTCTGCTGTCAGCTTCAGCCTTTTTCTTACAAGGTGCTAAAAAAGGTAGATGGTGGTTATGCGCCATATTAGTCGGATTAATAATCGGACATTTTGTCCCGTATTTTGATACCAAATTCAGCATTGTTGATATCGTTACCTTGACAGTGTACTTGTTTGCCCTGTATTTCATTTTAGAGAATTATGAATTACTCAAAGACGAGCAATCACTCATCCTGCAAGAAAGTGAAAAAAGGTTCAAAATTTTATTTGAACAAATGCCTGATCCGGCATGGTTGATTAGAAAACATAAGTTTACCGATGCAAATATAGCCGCCGCACAAGCCCTTGGCTACCAACACGTTAATGAACTTATGTTAACGCACCCCTCAAAATTATCACCTGAATATCAGCCTGATGGCGAATTATCCTTCCAAAAAGCCGAGCGATATATGGTCAAAGCCGATCAAGAAAGTATCTATCGTTTTGAGTGGGTCCATTGCCGTAAAGATGGTTCGGAGTTTCCTGTTGAAGTCACTTTATCGGCAATTACCTTACGTGATGAACCAGTGTTATATTGTATTTGGCGTGATATCAGCGAACGTAAACAAGCCGAGTCGCTACTATTAAGAAATGTAGTACGAAATAATACTTTGTTAAAAATAACAACTGAAACATCAGGAATGAGTGAAAAAGAATTGGTTCTTTTCTCATTAGCTCAAGCAGAACAATTGTCAGATAGTAAAATTGCCTTCCTGCACTATTGTACGGACCAACACCTAGTCGATATTTGGTCAGAAAATAGCGTTATCAATGAAATATCCTCGCGAGAGAGGGACTTATGGCACGAAAGTCTTCTCACTGGCAAAGCGGTTATTAAAAATACACCTCAAGAAGTAGACATAAATAGACACATGACCGTGCCTGTAGTGAGTGATGATCAGGTTGTGCTCATTGTCGGGGTTGCAAACAGGTCAGACTATTACAATAAAAGTGAAATGAATGCGCTTGAGTTACTTGCCAATCATCTATGGTTACTGATACAAAAAAAACGCAATCTGAAAGAATTGGAGTTGAACGCTGAAGTATTTCATTCCAGTAATGAAGGCATTGTGATCACGGATAGTGACAATAATATTGTTGCTGTAAACGATGCTTTTTGCAAAATGTCGGGCTATAAGGAGAAAGAGTTACTCGGTAAAAATCCTAATATCTTAAAATCCGAACGACAAGAGGATAAATTCTATCAGGAGATGTGGAAGGAGATTTTAGCAACAGGACAATGGCACGGTGAAATATGGAATCAGACTAAAGAAGGGCAGAATTATCCTGAATGGCTTTCAATTAGTGTGGCTAAAGATGAAAATAATAACATCACAAATTACATAGCCCTGCACTCAGATATGTCAGAATACAAGGCCGCTGAAGAAAAAATCAACTACTTGGCCCATTTTGATTCACTTACAAAACTGCCTAATCGGACCTTATTACAGGATCGTGCAAATGTTGCACTGGCAAATGCCAAACGAAATAATACCCATACTGCATTACTTTTTCTTGATCTGGATCGGTTTAAAAACATCAATGATTCACTTGGACATAGTGTTGGTGACAAGTTACTCAAAGCATTGGCAGAAAGGTTACTAAGTGACTTACGGGGAGAAGATACCATCTCAAGAATGGGCGGAGATGAATTTATTGCCATATTACCCAATACTGGCTTTTTAGGAGCGGCTAAAGTCGCTAAGAAATTATTAAAATCAATTTCACAGCCATTCAATATTGAAAAATATGAACTGAATGTCACCACCAGCATTGGATTATCGCTGTTTCCAGACAATGGTGATAACTTTGATGATTTATCACGTAATGCAGATACCGCACTTTATCAAGCTAAACATGCTGGGCGGAATAGATACCAGTTTTTCAATGAAGAGATGTACTTGAAGGTACGAAAATCACAGAAAATAGAAAATGATTTAAGACTCGCGATTGCAAAAAATGAACTGCAACTCTACTACCAAGCACAAATTAATACTCAGACAGGGAAAATGAGTGGTGCAGAAGCATTGATACGCTGGAAACACCCAAAATTGGGGATAGTATCACCAGTCGAGTTTATCCCAATAGCGGAAGAGTCAGGGATGATAATCGACATTGGTGACTGGGTCATCCGGACAGCAGTTAAGCAAATTGCCGCTTGGCAAGATGCTGGCTTACCCCTTGTTAATATAGCTGTAAATGTTTCACAGCCCGAGTTCAGACAAAAAAACTTCGTTGCTAAGGTGGAAAATCTACTGCGAGAATATAATGTAGATGCAGGATGTTTGGATTTGGAAATAACAGAGAGCATCGCTTCAGATAATATCAGCGAAACCATGGAAATTTTAAATAATTTGCATACACTGGGTATAAAATTATCTCTAGATGATTTTGGTACTGGATACTCATCCTTATCTTACCTGAAACAGTTTAAAGTAAATAAATTGAAAATAGATCAATCATTTATTCGAGAATTAGTAGTAAATGAGGATAATGCAATAGTGCTCTCAATAATTGATTTGGCTAGAAACTTGGGGATTAAAACAATTGCAGAAGGGGTAGAGACGCTTGAACAACTAGACTATCTCCGGGCCAATCACTGTGACGAAATTCAAGGATATTTATACAGTAAACCTGTGCCAGTAGAAGAGTTTGAAGCTCTCCTTGGGCTAGATGACCTAAAAATAAACCTTCCAGATTAATTTTAGTTGACTGTTACAAAAGACTCATCCCTGATGAGTAGCTCAATTCATTTTTAACCCATGTTTATTTGCTTAAGTTGTGTGAGGACAGATGATGTAGCTAATTCACACAGCTGTCTACATTAGCCAGAAACAAAAAAGCCCCAACACTGAATTAGTGCTGAGGCTTGATTATATGGTGGGCCCACAGAGACTCGAACTCCGGACAAAGGGGTTATGAGTAACGATAAACAGCCACTATGGGTTCAGTAAGTTGAAGAAAGCTACCTTCTTGCTTTTCAGATTGCCTGGATTTCAGATATCTGTAGATGCACCCAAAGTGATGCGTGGTTGTTACGTTTCATGGGGTTACTGAGATCGATATAATCTCGCTTTTCAGGGTGATGAATTGATGCGTTTAAGGAGGATTGATCACCTACATGCAATGATGGTTAAGGCATTTGTATCTTAAGTACCTGACACTAGATTTGAAGGGGTGTTACAGATTGATTGAAGTGTAGCTATGTGAATGTTCTATGCTGATTTTAACTGTGGTTTGCTACTGCGAGTTGACTGCTTGGTTACAGACATATTACCTTTTACGGGCTTTTTAGGTTTAACGTCAGTGGTCACTTCTACTTTCAAGTCAACACCCTCAACTGCCAACTTGTTCATATCTTAAAGAAACTCATCATTATCCTGATATTCGTGACTCCGATGCTTACCTTTCAGGGTCATAATTATCCCCTCCTCTTTCAGTAAAGCCATTAGGAATGCTGGGCTGTTAGCTGAACGACCTTTGAACAGACCATTCAGTGCAAATGATGTGAGCGTGTTATCTACGGGCCACTTATCAAAAGCTTGTTGAATTTCAGATAGTGCAATCCATTCATCATTGAAGAACCCTCCTCCGGTGTTGGAGAAGATTCGGAAGTGGATGGATTCGTTGTCATCACAACCGATGTGGTACGTCAGGGTGGAGTTGTTGGATAGTGTTGGGCATTGGTTAATCTTGATGATTCGTTTTTGTTTGGTAATGGTTACATTTTGTTCTGTGGTGTTGGTCATGGTGGTTCTCCTCTTGGGGCTGGGATGTATAGACGGAATTTGGTACAGACAGAGTTGTCTTGTGGGTGGCGAAATAGTGGAATTGTGGGGTTCTGGGATGGTGATTTTGAGGTAGAACTTGGGTTCTTATGGTTTGGTGAGGTACTTCATATAAGGTACCCGTTTTGTCGCGTTTTGAGTTTGGAAGTGAAAGGAAAATGTGTACGCTTTAACTTGAGCAGATCAAAAACTTCTGGAACTAGGCTAAGCGACATATGCGTAAGTTTAACGGTGTTCCTAAAGACCATTTTTATCTATTTTTAAAAGAGTGTGAGTGGCGATTTAACAATCCAAAGCCACAAGCACAATTAAACAGTTGAAACAATGGGTTAAAGGTTAACTGGGGTAGTTATCTGGGACAGCCCCTATTTTTTTATTCACTATAAGATACTCTGAATCAATAGTAGTTATTCAACTTTTATTGAAAGGTCTTTTCCTAGCACTCTAAAAGCCTCTTCAACAGTAGTATTTCCACTAAGAACATGCTCTGTTGCAACATCAGCTAAGGTACGCATACCTTGCTGTTTGGCAAGTGCTATTAATTGTGTTGTTGTTACACCAGTACGGATAGCATCAGCTAAGATGTCATCAATAACTAAGATCTCAAGCAAAGGAATGCGACCTAAAAATCCAGAGTCATTGCAGGTTTGGCAGCCTTGAGATCGCATTGCTGGTAGCTGACTGTTGATTCGCACAAACTCTTGTTCTAGTTTGTTTTCAGCTGAATGAATCTTTGTTGCACAATCTGGACAGATTTTACGAATTAATCGTTGTGCAGCAAGTCCTTTCAATGAATCGGCCATTAGTGCATCTGATATACCTAAATCCTTGAGTCTGGCAATAACGGTGATTGCATCATTTGTATGAAGTGTCGTCAGTACAAAATGTCCTGTTAGAGCAGAGCGAATTGCTGTCTCAGCAGTTTCTCTATCTCGAACTTCACCAACTAATATAACATCAGGATCTTGGCGAAGAATATGTCTCAAAGCTTTATTAAACGTTAAACCTTGGGCGGCATTAACATTTATTTGTGCAACACCCTCAATTTCATATTCAACAGGATCTTCAACGGTGATAATACATTTATCAATCGAATTGATTTCTTGGAGGGCACTATTTAGTGTTGTTGTCTTCCCCGAACCTGTTGGGCCAGACATCACTAAAATACCATTTTGTTCTGTCATTACCTGTTTTAAGAGCTCTACTTCGCGAGGTAAAAAGTTTTGTGTATCAAGTGATTTAAGAGTGTCATTTTTAAGTATTCGAATAACAAATTTCTCACCGCCCCTGACAGGCATAGATGAAACTCGCATATCAAGAGGGCCTTTATCAGTCTCTAGGTGAATTTGACCATCTTGAGGAATAATACTGTTAGTCACATCCATTTTAGCTACTGCCTTAATGCGTTGACCAACATGTTTGAACACGGACAAGGGTAATACTGTTATTTTACGGAGAAGCCCATCAATACGAAAACGTACAATACCTTCGCCCTTATATGGCTCAATATGAACATCACTAGCCCCATCGAGTATTGCTTGCTCTAATGCCCTTCTTACCAAACGAACAACACCTGAGTTATCAATGGTTTCAGACTCAGAATATTTGATAGCTCGAGTGTTGTTGGGCGTCATATTGACTGAAATCCATCGACTAATTTCAGTCGGTGTAGAAATGGCAAATTCAACTTGCTTATCAGTTAAAAAGGCTAATATTGAAAAAGCCTCTTGGTCAAATGGTGTCGCTATAGCAAGAGTTATATGCCTTTCATCCTCTTGTATTGCAACTGCATTATATTTTTCGAGAATACTATCTGGAATGTCTTCTACTTTAAGTTTTTTTTCTGGTAGCTCTGCCAGGGTGAGTGAATATGTATTTGATATTTTTTTTGCTAACTCGAGTATGGATATATTTAGTGCAGAGCAAGTATGTTCCCATGCTAATGTTAGCTCACCTGGAAGTGACAACTCAAAACGTTCATAATCACTGGGAGATAGCTCTTTTTTTACTACGTTTAATAACCAGTTAGAATTCGACGGCTCGATCATGATTACTCCTCACCTAGATAGATATCTTCATGACTACCTTGGTGGTCCAATACAAGCTTACCTTCAGGTGTTGGCATAATTAATTGATAGTGATTAATGCCTAGTGTCTTATACTCTACCTGCATAACGCTTGCTAAAGTACCAGGTATTCTTTCTGGAAACTTATTATGATCTCGTTTATAGGCATCAATCTCTTCAGCAAAAGTTAATAATGCAACTTTTTTCCCTGTATCCAATGCCTGTGTTGTTGGATTCGGGTGAGTGTCGGTTGAATGAGGCTGAAAATAAAGAAAGCTCAAAATTAGTAGTAATATCATTAGATATAAGATTTCAACCGGCATTTGAAAAGAAGTAGCTGACGAAGCCTTTTTGTTTGATATATCATCCATTGCTTCATTGATTAATCCATCAAAATCATTGCTTGCATTAGCTTTCTTATTTTGTTCTGATAATTCACTCATTATTTATATCTCTTCAATTTTATCTGATGCTATCATTTTAGTTAAAGCTAACAATCAAAACTATGATGTTTTAACCACCCATGTTTACAAACTTCTCCCGTATGTGGATGGGATGTAGCTCTGGGTGGACCAGAATTAGTATGAGGTTGAGTAGCAGGAGTTGTGCTGCTAGAAAGTGCAACCACCATTATGGTGCACTGCTAGAAAGTGCAACCACCATTATTGATGGCTTCAGGAATGCATGTTCCTGTTGCATAACATGGTTCAGCGCATGCAGTATTTCATTGCTTTCAGGACTCGTTGCCTCTATAAAAATGACGGGTAAATGTTGGTCAATAACTCTGTTAAATAGACGAGATTGATACCCTGCACCTAGAATAGAAGAAAACATTTGAATACCATCTTTGGTTGAATAGAGGGCATCTTTTCCTGAGAAGGCACTTGGTGCTTTACCAAAGGCCGGACTCTTATAAAGCTGCAGCAGCTTAGTAGTATCCGTTTCATCAACATATGACGAGTCTAGATAACTTAAGGTTATCCCATGAATATTAACGAGCACCTGTGTCGCTTTTGCTTCATTGATATAGCGTTTATAACTTGGGGTGGCAATGCTAGCTAATATTCCAATAATGGCAACAACTATCATTAACTCGATTAGCGTGAAACCACGGAGTGATTTTCTTATCATTATAATTATCCATTATCAAGTTTTAATACACCAACTCTAATCTATGTTCCAACGCAATGCAATTTATAGGGTCAATCATCACTGTATATTGCTCGATGAGGAGGAGTAGCCCAATCAAAAAAACGTACATCTTCAACACTGCTTGGCCTGTGACCAAACTTAAGAACTGCACGTAATCCATCTGTGAAATATGGATCACCTGTCAAATTATGATTTGGTTCTTCATGACCACTAAGTCCTACACCTTCAACAAAACCAATTTTTTCGAGTCCTTGTGAAAATAGCATATCTTCGATAAATGCTGTTCGTGTTTCATCAATATCAGCATCAATTTTATGCGTTGTAAAGGTAGGTGTTTTAGTTGTGAATCGTACACCTATATCACGACTAATTTGACCAATCCAAACATCTTTATCTTGATATCGAAATGGTGTCAGCCATAAGCGAAGGTGGTTTCGCTGATGTATCGTTCCTCTCGCTTTTTGTAAGGCAATATCTTGTTTTCGGCCCTCGTAGTAGAGCGAACTTACAGGTGAATAACGGTAATGTTTTCCGAATAAAAATGAGTTAATCGTTTTCCATATAGAGCCCCAATAATTATCTTCTGCTGAGTGCCAGCCACGTCGAACAAATGGTGGAAAGAGCTGATTGGCGTTGCCAATAATCACAATATTGAGTGGGTCACCGTTAGTCTCACCATCTTGACTTGTAGTACAGCATGGTAATTTACTTAATTCTGTACGCAATTCATCTTCAGTTAAGTTAATTCGTTCATCATCGGAATATCTATTCTCAACTTCGGCCATTGTGTGAGTTCTAAGGCCCGGTATACGCATGTAAAAATCAAAAAATTTTGTTTCTTGTTTGCTAATCAGATCAATATCAAGTTCTTTTTCATCCTCATCTAGATTGACGAAAATAAAACCTGAATGCGTCGAGTGAGCTGTTATTGGGTTTTGAAAATCGAGCTTAGAAAAATGCTCATCAATTTGATGGTTATATTTTCGCTGGAGAAATCGATGACTACTATAAGCCACCTCATGTGGAGAAAAGTACTCGGGATCGAGTGCTGATGATATTAACCAATAAGAGTGATCATCATTATTTTCAATTTCAACCCAGACGGCTTGAATAAACCGTAGAGCGAGGTTTACACCAAAAATGGCTTCACTCTCTTCATTAGTGAGTACAGAAACAGAAACTCGGATATTATCTTCTTGCTGAGATTTTGCTCGTTCAGAAAAGTTAACTTCATCCACTGGAGTTGGATTAAATGAAGCACATCCATTTAGAGTGAACAAAAATACCAATATTATGTATATATTTTTAGATAATGTCATATACTCGAGATAGCTTAATGATTTCAAAGAAATAATATGAATTACAACATATTTATAAGAGGTTTAATACTAGCTAGATGAAAATAATGAAAATAATAAGTATTGCATTAACATTCCTTTTAATAGGCTCATCGTTAAGTGTATTGTTTTTCCTTGAAGAAGAAGATTACTCTGATGGTTTGGTTTGGATTATCCACCAATTTAGCGATTTTCAAATTGAAGCAATAGATATTACTTCAATTGATATTGCAAACACATCCACAATTGTAGCGAAAAACATTAGTGTAACAATGGGCTCTAGTGAGCAAAGAATAACTGCTGAGTTTGTTGAAGTACAGCTTGCATTATTAAGCCTATTTTCACAGCGATTAGATATTAAAAAATTAATTGTGCAAGATGCAAACATAGTTGTCAGCACTCAAATAGAATCCTACAGTTTAGACAGTGATGAACTCTTTATTCCAACTATTGAACATGCCGAATTTATTAATGTGCTTGTTTCTTGTCAGTGTCAAAATGACAAACAACTAGAATTAAAGATTGAGAATATCAGTATCTATGATGCTGACCATGGCGAAATTAGACTTTCTGGCGAAGGTGAATTTGAGCAAACCTCATTTCATCTTAATGGCAGGCTAGGTTCACCATCACAACTCAATCAACAAGACCCAAACTTTCCAGTTGATATTGCATTTCAATTTAGCGATGCTTCATTTGTACTTCAAGGGAACATAGAAGATCCTATTGAGCTTGAAGGTTTTGACCTGGCATTTACTGGTGAAGTGGAAGAGTTAGCTAATATTGTTCAACACTTTATTACCAAACAGCCTACCTTAGGTAAGGCTCATCTAGATTTTGTTTTGTCAGGTGACTGGGATAATTTACACATTACCGATCTCAATGCCCAGTTAAATAATAATACTGACATTGATGTTAGGGTCGATGGCACTATCGATCATCTACTCAATGAGCCTGAGGTAGACCTTCATATAGCTGGTAATATCAGTAAGCCACTTATCACTCAATTAGGGGTAAGCAATGTTCCTGCTATGTTGTCAGGAGTTAAATTTGATGGCCTAGTTGATATGAAGGACAATTTTGCCACGGTTGAACAACTGGATCTACAGTTGTCATTTGGAAATAATATTAGCATTAATGCCAACGGAAATGGTCAATTTAATCTTACTGGCATTTATCCTTCAATATCCAAATTTGACTTGGCCATAACAGCAGAGTCAGGCTCAACTACAGCAGTAACATCACTTTTAGGGCAACAATTTCCTGACTTAGGTCAATTCTCTCTGAATGCAAAAGTTGCACTAATAGATAAGCTGGTTTCATTGAGCGATATAAATATCGTGGTTGGTAGTGAGAATAAGCTAAAAGTAATGGCCACAGGAGAACTTGAAAAATTTACTTTTGGCGATGATTTTTATGAAACGGTACTAGAGTTGGATATTGCATTATCTGGTGAAAATATTGACCATCTCATTCCTGCTAAAGGCAAACTCGTTCAACTTGCAGGAATAGGTTCTCTATCAGCTAAGTTAAATCTATCAGGTTCAATAAATAAATCAGAGCTCAATATTGAAAATATAATGCTTAGTCATAATGATGGCATTACGCTACAGGGACAAGGAAAAGTTCAATTTGGAGATATTAGGCAATCTAAATCACTTAATCATGTACTGTTACATCTAGAAAGTCATGTGAATAAAATGGAGGCTCTTTCCCCTTGGTTTGATGCTAAATTACCTTTGCTAGGTCTAGTGAAGGCCAGTGCTACATTACAAGGACAACAACAGTATTTTTCATTGAAAGATCTGAACATCAAAGTGGGTGATAAATCATCCGTTTGGGTTGAGACAAGAGGAGATATTGAAAAAATCTACTATACCGATGATGTTATATGGTCAGGACTTGAAATGGAGACTAAGTTTCAGGCCAAGAATTTAAACTCCATTGCTGACTATCTTGAGTTATCACTACCTGAGATCGAGCAAGCTAATGGGGACTTTAAGTTATCTGGTAACTCAGACTCGCTTGCTATTACTGATTTAAATGTTATTGGTACGAATTTGACGGGTATTCAGATAATCGGCAAGGGATCAATTAAAAACTCTGGACTGTTAAAGAGTAATAAGTTGTCCGGCATAGATATAAATTTAATTGCTGATGCAGAGAGTAATATCAGTTTGGATGCCATAATAGGTCAGGAGCTTCCTGATCTAGGTCGCTTACATATCACTGCTAGATTAAGTGACCATCAGAATGAATTGGGTTTAGAGAATATTGTTCTGACCCTTGGCGACTCACAAAAACATGCTCTTCATGCATCAGGTCAAATTCACAATATATTGAATGACCACAAATTAAATCTTAGTGCCCACATGGAAACTGAGGCTTCGACGATACTGGAACATATACTCGATAAAGACATTCCAGATATGGGTCTAATAACTGCCAATATATCAGTTTCAAATCATGATGGTAGCTTAGGAATTGAGAGCTTAGAAGTTTCTGCTAGCAGTGCTGGATTGTATCAACTAACAGCAACAGGTATTTTTGATGATTTACGGGTAGGAGATGAACTTAAGTTTAATCTTGATCTTGCAATTCCTAAGCCTCAATTATTGGGAGATAAATTAGGTTATGAAGTTGCTGACTTTGAATCTATCCACTTTGTTGGTCATATAGAAGGGGATAACGAAAAGTCTGTATTTGAGGGGGATATTAATATTGGCAAAACCCACTTTGAAAGTGATATTGTTGCTAGCTATATAGATAGTCACCCTGCGTTAAAGGGAAGCCTTCACACCCAACACTTAGATTTAAATGATATTGCAATACATCATGAAAAATATATTCCTGATGTGGCTGGTGAAAAAGCTGTCAGATTATTTTCATCGCAAGCATTGCCATTTGATTTAGTGAAGAATATAGATTTGGACATCCATATTTCAGTTGATGAAATTAATGGGACACAATTTAATATCGACAGGGCGGATGCCCATGTGCAAATTGATAATAATGTATTAGTGATAAATCCAGCGAGCTTTATTTTTGATGGTGGTTTTGTTCAGATGGAGGCATCTATTGCTGTCGACAGCAAACAGCCAGAAATCAAGCTTGATGTACAAGCTAATGATATTGATATAGGTCAATTTGTATCTCAGTTTATTGAAAATCATTCTATTGACGGTGAGTTAACGACGCATATGAATTTCTCTGGCTCAGGTCATTCAATAGCAGAAATAGCAGCATCGTTAGATGGTGATGTTGCTGTGGCTCTAGATAATGGTGTATTGCATGAGGCTAATCTTGCATTGTTAAATATAGATTTTTTAGGCTGGTTCTTTGACCATCTAATTCAAAAGAAACAAACAGACATACACTGTGCGATGAGTCATCATCAAATTAAGCGAGGGCTTGCTGAATTGAAAATGCTCATGATAGCTACACCTGACTTGGAAGCGAGTGGTGAGGGCAGTATTAACCTTAAAAATGAAATGATAGATTTAACAATATATACGGATAATAAAAGTATTTTTAAACCTTCAATACCCATAAGTGTTAGAGGTAACTTGAGCAAGCCAACGGTAACCGTTTTACCGAGTATCAACACATTAACATCGTTAATTCTTTCTGTCGTTCCTCAGGCTATATTAGCTGATATAGCATTATCTAAATTCTGGAATTTACTTAATGAAGGTGATGTTAATAGCAAGTGTGAAGCATTTTTACCTGATTCTACATATTAATCACTTTGACAATTCTTGAAGAGCAGTTACAGGGTTGGCTTCAGGTGGAAGGTTCTCGACTGTGTTAGTTAAAACGAGTAACTCCTTGTCAATAGAAAATGATTGAGCAGAAATATAATTCCCTGTTCCTACAGACCGCACAGTAACAATAATTTCTAATTGTGCATCACCAGCAACGTCAGCAAGTATAACTTTTTCAACAGCTCCTTCACGAGCATGAATTAAACCTGTACGAAAGAAGGTTGTTTCATCCTCTGGCAATGCTGCATCATAAACTCTTATAGAGTAGCTACCAATGGAACGAGCTTCAAAAGCACCCTCTTCAACAACGATTGTTTCTCCAGAAGGAATTTTTACTTTGGTGATAAACCGTTCTGACTCACCAGCGAATAATGCTGATGAAAAAATTAAAATTACTAATAAAAGATGTTTAGCCATAAATAAATATACCGAAGAAGATGAGTATTATCTCTAACGAGATATCTACACAGTTATTTTAGATTTTCCAGCCCTGATGTATCTATTCCTTTCATCACCTCACGTTCTAAATGGCGCTGTTCTTCCCTGCCATTATGTTTCTTTTCTTCACTTAATCGTTGCTACTCTATACGCATACGTATCTCTCTTTGAAGCGCTTCCTATTTTGTTTCACACTGACGATAACCATCTGACCAACCTCTTGCATATTGAGCTTCATGCTCAAAGCGAGTTACATCTTTTTTAAACTGATCAAACCAGCTACCACCTGCATTATTATCACTATGACAGTCATCAGCATAAGCTAGAGGATAATTTTATTTTACCATATTTTTTTTTGACTTACACAAGCTGTAGAAAGAATGAGGATGAT
>Ga0209494_1000334_pt1 | contig 20252 bp, 21 predicted proteins | sample EN1Hudseemescosm_FD_184628 | JGI IMG/M metagenome (GOLD analysis project Ga0209494, IMG submission 184628) | Methane-oxidizing microbial communities from mesocosms in the Hudson Canyon - EN1B Hudson Canyon (SPAdes) (version 2) | ecosystem: Environmental > Aquatic > Marine > Cold seeps | place... | reverse complement strand
TAGTTATTTTGATATTAGAACATAAGGTTAAGAGTATTTTTTGACTCCCCCTTATCCAACTTTCTCCCTCTGCAAAGACTTTAAGACTTGTGTAGATACCTATGCTCTGGAGAAGGAGCTTATTCTTAAGTCAACAGTTTGAGCTTGCATGCTGTTTGTGTAATACAGGAATTTGTCGTGTTGATTCCCGTATTCCGCAAGCTGCATACGGGCTACAAGTTTGCTTTAGGCGTGTAGAAACAAGTGAAATAACCTATTGAAGATGCAAAAATAAGTGATATAACCTTATTTCCGTAGCAAAAATAAATGCAATCCTAGGTAATAAACGGTTCAGCTTAAAATGGCGTGATTTTTGCTTAATCATGGGAATGGAGAAAAATTATGCGTGAACACGCAACACTGCTTGTTATTCTAATCAAGTTACTGGACTGGTCACTAATATTGAGTGGTGGAGCGCTTAGTTTTTATTTACTCGAAGCAAGCAAAAACTTCCCTGCCTATCAAGGGTTCATGCCCAACTCTTATTTAAATGCACTTGGCATTGCCTTTTTATTCAGTGCTTGGTGGTTTCCTGCGTTTAATGTTTATAAAAGCTGGCGTGGTGAGAGTTTATTTGAAGAAGTTCGTACACTACTGTTGAGTTGGGGCGTCTCAATGATGGCGTTGCTCGTGTTTATGGTCTTCACTAAAACCACGACAGAATTTTCAAGACACTGGTTAGGGTTATGGTTTGGACTAGTGTTTGTTGGGCTTGTCTTATCACGTATTTGTTTGCGTCTTGTCCTGCGTTATCTACGTAAAAAAGGTTTAAATCAGCGGCATATTATACTTGTCGGTAGTAGCGCTTTAACTGCTCAAGTTGCGGCGCGCGTGCAAGTCTCAGACTGGATGGGGTTGGAAATATCAGGGTTTTTCAGTGATGAAAAGAGCGCAATTGACGGACTCAATAAATTAGGCGATTTAAGCAAGGTCGTTGACTATGTTGAACAGCATGAGGTCGACCAAGTCTGGCTGACCTTATCTTTAAAAGACATGGATAAAATTGAAACAATCTGTCGCCAGCTACATTCTGTTTCTGTAGAGGTGCTTTTAATTCCTGATATTAGCAGTCTGCGTTTACTGAATCACTCTATCTCGCAAATCGATGGTATGCCGGTGATTAATATGTCGGTATCACCGATGAAAGGCGCCAATGCAATTGTAAAATGGCTAGAAGACAAGCTACTATCTATTTTTATTTTATTGCTAATTAGCCCACTTATGCTGATTATTGCGTTTGTCGTTAAACTAAGCTCATCAGGTCCAGTATTTTATCGTCAGGAACGGATTAGTTGGAATGGCAAGCGGTTTCAAATGTTAAAGTTTCGCTCCATGCCTACCGATAGTGATAAAGATGTCGTCTGGGGCCAAGCAAAAAACAAACGCCCAACACGAGTAGGGCAGTTTCTACGTAAAACCAGTTTAGATGAACTGCCGCAATTTATAAATGTACTAAAAGGTGACATGTCTATCGTCGGCCCGCGCCCCGAGCGCACAGTATTTGTCGAACAATTTAAGTATGAAATTGACAGCTACATGCAAAAACATTTAGTCCAGGCAGGTATTACCGGTTGGGCGCAAGTTAACGGCTGGCGTGGTGATACTTGCCTACAAACACGGGTAAAATATGACTTATACTATGTTGAGCATTGGTCCCTATGGTTTGATTTAAAAATTATATTTATGACATTATTTAAAGGCTTTAATCATGGAGAGACTAGTTAAAGCCTGTAGGAGAGGAAGCAGGGCTGTATCAATCTCGAGCGATGTCGTGTGTTCAGCCTATCGAACTTAACTAAATAAAATGCGCATAACAGAACAGCAAAAACAAAAAATCAAGCAGGCTGTAGCTGCGCTCGTTGATGGTGACGCCAAGGTTATTTTGTTTGGATCTAGGGTTGATGATACAAAAAAAGGCGGAGATATTGACTTGCTGATAATGCTATCACAGCGAGTGGAGCATCCCGCCCAATTATCAGCTAAAATAAGTGCGCAACTGATAAGGCAGTTTCACGGTAGAAAAGTGGACGTATTATTATCGGCTCCAAATTTAATGACCTTACCCATTCATATAATTGCACAGCAAAAAGGAATTACGCTATGAGGCGGTTTGTCGACCACCAAGATAAGCGGGAGCGACTCGGTTTTTTATGTCGAGTCGTAAAAAAAGAAATTCAACATCTGCAGTATTCCGCGGGAAAAGTTTTTAAAGACGGTTTTACCGAAGAACGAGCAAGACAAATAGCTAATGATGAAGAGTTTGCCGAACAGTGGCTGGAATTGCGGCAATTAAGAAACCAAATGATTCATGAATATATCGAAGATCTAGCAATTCTAACCGATGCACTGCAAACTGCTTATCAACACCTTAGTTTTATAGTGGATGTTGCAGAGTCAATAATCAAAGACCTAGAGAAAAGGTCTCTGATTTAGTGATTTTGATGATAGTCCGTAGGGTGTTGGTGAGGTACGACCGCATCAATCGCGAAGGGTACGCGTTTCACTGAGTTCAATACACCTTACTGGGCTAATTACAAAGGTAAAATTAAATGAAATTTCTTGATGTAAAAACTGATTTTGCTTTTAAAAAAGTCTTTGGTAGTGCCGACTCAAAAGACCTACTGATTAGTTTTTTAAATTCAGTCATCGAATTTGAAAACAAGCAGATAATTACTGACCTAACGATTGTTGATTCGTATAATATTCCGATGTTAAAAGGGATGAAAGACACTTTTGTCGATGTTAAAGCTGAGTTAGGTGACGGTAGACGGGTGATTATTGAAATGCAAGTGCTCAATCCTGTGATTGCATTAACGATTACAGACTTTATTCTTTTTGACAGTAGTCCTGAATTAATTAGTCATTTTAAATTACTAGAAAAGAAACAATTTATTGAATACAGTGATGATATAGAGCTGATTTTTATTGAATTACCAAAATTTAATAAAGCAGAGGCTGAACTTACAACGATACAAGATAAATGGCTGTACTTTATCAAAAATGCAGGCGATTTAGATTACATCCCGCATAACCTTGAGCAAGAATTAGAAAAGGCATTTAGTATTGCTAACGAAGCTAATTTAAGTGCAGAAGAGTTGGAGCTTCAGCATAAAAAAAGAGACTGGGTTTATATACAAAAAAGTTCGATAGAGCTGGCGACCAAAACAGGCTTGAAGCAAGGTTTAGAGAAAGGTCTAGAGCAAGGTTTAGAACAAGGCATAGAGAAAGGTCTAGAACAAGGCGAATGGAACGCCAAAGTCACAATGATCTTAAATGCTCATCAATTAGGCTTGCCTATGCAAACCATTAGTGAATTAACGGGCATTGATGAAGATAAAATATTGGCCGTTGTACAGAAGTAGGCCGTAGGATGATGGAGTACAAACAGTACACCTTATTTTCCTGTGTAGGGGGTATTACGCATGAAGCCGTTTATTGATCATCAAGATAAACGGGAAAGGTTTGGTTTTTTATGGCGAGTCGTAAAAAAAGAAATTCAATATCTGTAGTATTCAGCGGAAAAAGTATTGAAAGGTGAGTTTAAGGAAGAGCGAGCAAGATAAAAGCCAATGATGAAGGTACTGCTGAACAGGTTGAAGCATTTGCAAGTCATTTTTGTTGGTTGAAAGGTGTAAAGGAAAAGCTGGAGCTTTCGAAAATAAGTAATATTTATATATTCAATCGAGCCTGACCCCCATTGATTAATAAAGTGAGTTTATTATTTATAACAAAGATCAAGCTGGCTGCCCCCTTGATAGGGTGAAATTTAAAGTCGCGTCTTTAGAGTGTGGGTATTTACTTTTAGGATTTACTTCCGTTGGCTTTTCAATTTGTTGATAAATTTCAGTGGCTAAGATTCATATTAATAAGGGTTGAAATGAAAGAACTAAAAAAAGTAGCATTAATTACAGGTGTTACAGGACAGGATGGATCCTATCTTGCGGAGTTTTTACTGAAAAAAAAATATATCGTGCATGGTATTAAGCGCCGTGCCTCATCATTTAATACTGCGCGTATAGATCACCTATATCGAGACCCACATGAAAACGATGTGTGCTTTTTTTTACATCATGGCGATTTAACTGATTCAAGCAGCCTTATCCGAATTATCCAGCAAGTTCAGCCTGATGAAATATACAACCTTGCAGCACAGAGCCATGTTGCAGTTTCGTTTGAAGAACCTGAATATACAGCAAATTCTGATGCTTTGGGTGCTTTGCGCGTATTAGAGGCCATACGAATTCTTGGACTAGAAAAGAAAACTCGTTTCTATCAGGCTTCAACTTCCGAACTGTATGGATTAGTACAAGAGGTGCCGCAAAAAGAAACAACGCCATTTTACCCTCGCTCTCCGTATGCTGTTGCAAAACTTTATGCTTACTGGATTACAATTAATTACCGTGAGGCATACGGCATGTATGCGTGTAATGGAATCTTGTTCAATCACGAATCTCCAGTCCGTGGGGAAAATTTCGTAACACGAAAAATAACTCGCGCACTAGCAAGGATTAAGCTGGGATTACAGGAGGAACTCTATCTTGGTAATTTAGATGCAAAGAGAGATTGGGGACATGCTCGTGATTATATTGAAGCTCAGTGGTTGATGTTACAGCAGAAAAGCCCCGAGGATTTCGTAATAGCCACTGGTGTGCAATATAGCGTACGTGATTTTGTAAACTCAGCAGCTAAAGAACTAAATATATCAGTACGGTGGGAAGGCAGTGGTTTAAATGAAAAAGGTTTTGATGCGAACGGTAAGTGCATTATATCTGTCGACCCTCGTTATTTTCGGCCAACCGAAGTAGAAACACTGCTAGGCGATGGATCTAAGGCAAAAGAAAAGCTAGGATGGCAACCGCAAACAACATTTGATCAGTTGGTTAAAGAAATGGTGCAAGAAGACTTCAAAATAGCTAACCGTGATGAGCTAGTGAAACGCCATGGTTATGATACAAACGCCTGCCATGAGTAATATTTCATGAAGTTAGGCCGTAATCTAATGGCTGGGTTCGCTAATTCAATATGGTCAGCACTGATTGGTCTCGCCGTTGTGCCGTTTTATCTAAATTATCTTGGTATAGAAGCCTATGGTTTGATTGGCTTTTTTGTAACCACTCAAGCCGTGTTAGGAATTCTCGATCTGGGAATGGCTCCTACTATTAATCGCGAAGTTGCCCGATGTTCAGCATCCGGGGATTTACAGGAAGCGGGTAAATTGTTACATACTCTTGCGGTTGTTTATTGGAGTATGGCTGGGATAATTGCTTTATTGATGCTAACGCTCGCACCAATTATTGCGGAGTATTGGTTACAATCAAAAACGTTCAGTATACAAACAATTTCACATGCTGTGATGTTAATGGGGTTAGTAGTATCTTGTAGGTGGCCTATAGGGTTGTATCAAGGCGCACTGATAGGAGCGGAACGCTTAACAGTGTCGAGTGGCATCAACATAGTTATGGCGACGATCAGTAGTATTGGTGCTGTAGCGGTACTTGCATTCGTCTCACCAACAATTGAGGCTTTCTTTATTTGGCAAGCCTGCATCGGCTTGGTATATGTCATCACAATACGTTCAGCTGCTTGGAAAGTCATCGGCAAGGCGAAACAAATTAGTTTCGATATTGAGAAATTGAAAAGTGTATGGCGTTTTACTGCCGGGATGAGCGGCGTTGCTATATTGTCAGTCGTACTGATGCAATTGGATAAGGTGCTACTGAGCAAATTACTTAGTTTAGAAGATTATGGCCGCTATATGCTGGCTTTGACATTAGCAAATGGGTTATTGGTTCTGTTGACACCAGTTTTCAATGTTATATACCCTCGCCTGACGTCGCTTGTTGTTAAAGGAAACGAGAGAGAAATTATTAGATTGTATCGGTCAGGCGCTTGCTTTCTCTCTACAATAGTTTTTCAAATAACAATAGCTATAATAGTTTTAGCAAAGGATATTTTGTTTTTGTGGACTAATAACATAAGCCTTGCGTCAAACGTAGCGTCAATTCTGTCCTTGTTAATAATAGGAACAGCGTTCAATGGTGTAATGATATTCCCCTATGCACTTCAATTAGCCTATGGGGTTACAAGATTACCGTTGTTGATTGTAGTTTGTCTGATAGTTGTATACACACCATTAGCATATTATTTCATAATATCATATGGACTCATTGGAGGGGCTTTGGCTTGGGCTACATTAAATTTAATGTACATAGTTTTTGGAACCTGGATTACACACCGACATGTGCTAAAAGGTGTTGGCGGCGAGTGGTTGCGACGTAGCGTTATTGCTCCACTGGTTCTCTCGCTTGTTACAGGAAGCATTGGATGGAAATTGATCTATGTGGAAGGGGAATACTTAATGAATGTATTACTAATTGTTATGTTGGCAATCATATCTGTCTTAGCTATTGCATTGATATTACAACCTAGTGATGTAAAAAGTATGTGGCGAAAATATTCAGAAGAACATAGCTCATTGGGAGAAGCGTAATGTACAAAAAAATAAAGAAATATCTTAAGAAGTTTCCATGGGTCGTCAATCTATATCGTTTTAGAATAAGTGCAAGTTGGTGGTTAAGCGATATCCATTCAGCACTGTTATCTAGATCAACAAAGCTGAAAATGACACCTTATGGATTCCATTTAAAAGGTACTAACTCAATTCACCATATAGGTATGCAAGAAGGAAAATTTGAAGTCGGTGAAGTAAAGCTATTCCAAAATATTTTCGAAAGTTCGGATGTGTTTGTGGATGTTGGCGCGAATATTGGGTTTTATTCTTGTCTTGCTAGGCAAGCTCAATTACATGTTATTGCAATTGAGCCATTACAAAAAAACCTAGAATATCTTTATACAAACATAATTTTCAACGGGTGGGATGAAGTTGAAATTTTCCCAGTTGGGTTGGCAGAACAACCAGGAGTAGCAACATTATTTGGAGGTTCTAGCACAGGAGCATCATTGATTGGCAGTTGGGCGGGGGCGTCAAAAATGTTTCGACAAAATATTGCACTCTCAACACTAGACATTCTTTTAAATAACAGATTCGATGGAAAAAATATTTTTATCAAAATGGATGTTGAAGGTGCCGAATATCGAGCCCTTCTTGGAGCCGAACGAGTAATTAATATGCTGCCCAAACCTATATGGGTATTAGAAATTTGTTTGAATGAGTATCACCCAGATGGATTGAATCCAAATTTCCAAGATATATTTAATCTTTTTTGGCGGAATGGATATGAAGCTCGTACTGCTGATCAGTACAATAAAATAATCAAACCTGAAGATGTTGAACAATGGGTTAAATATGGTAGCTGTGATTCAGGAACCATCAACTATAAGTTTGAAACAACAATGCAAACATAGAAGTTATAGCGTTATTCCTTCGCAAATTGACTCAATACCTTCAGGATTTACTTAACTATGTGAAAGTAAATTGCATAAACCATACACACATAAGGTTTGTGTTCAGTTCAAGAAATGCGTATTACGCGCATACATATTATTAGGACGAAATTACAATGAAACAAACTTTAGCTCCTTTGTATCAAAAAGTTATTCAGAACCTCCCCATCGGTAAGTCCTCAGCATCGCAAGTGCTAGGTTTTGTAATCGGCTCGAAGGTAAAGGCTGTAGTGAACCAAGCCAGTATGTCGCTTGACTTACGAGAAGTAATACAAAGACAAATGTTCCTTGGGAGATACGAACCAACGCAAACAGAGTGGTTCAAAGAATGCATTAAAAAAGGTGATACATTTATTGATGTTGGAGCAAATTTCGGTCATTACACAACTCTTGGCGCTTCTTTAGTTGGGCAAGAAGGTCGGGGGTTTGCATTTGAGCCAAGCCCAGTTGCAAACCAGATAATTGAGGAAATGATTAAAGAATCAAATATACAAAATGTGATGCTTATAAAATCAGCGGTTGGTAAAGAAAATGGTACCGTGAATTTATTTCTACCTAATACCCGCTATTTGCACTCCCCAAGCATATTGACAAGCGACCCTAGCTTTGTACCACTTCAAATCCCAGTCATTACATTAGACACCTTCGAACCCCTGAAAATTGTTGATCAAATTAAATTAATAAAAATAGATGTAGAAGGGTATGAGCCAGATGTAGTTGATGGAATGAATGACTTACTAAGAGAGGGCCGTGTTCTAAATATATTTTGTGAATTTAATTCGTGGTGGTTAGAACAAAACTCGACAACATCAAAGCAACTATTGGAACGCTTCCTAGATTATGGTTACAAGATTCACAAGTATACAGAGCTTCAAGAAGGATTGGAGGGACATAAAGGTGTGTCTTATAACCTTCAAGATATATGGTTCAAACTTCCGCAGAATTAAGGCTTGATGCTCAAGTGATGATAAACCATTCCCATATAAAGTAAGGAATAATAATATGACTATGCAGGTTTTGCAAGATAAGAAACAAATTAATGCGGCTCGTAATACATTGAATAAAAAAGGCGTATCTTACATTTCCCCCCCTGATTCTTGGCTGAAAGCTCTTATGAGAAAATTAGGTTTGGTGAACCAAATACTAATAGGCGATGAGATTAAAAGTTGGGATGTCCTTGCCACAATCCAATTTATCGAAGGCAATGTACAAAAAAATTCTCCGATATTAGATATTGGTTGCTATGCATCGGAGATACTTGCTTCCCTTTACAGTATGGGCTTTTCAAATTTAACAGGTGCAGATTTGAATCCGAATTTGAATAAAATGCCTTATCGGGAATCGATACACTATGAGGTAACTAACTTTATGCACACAAGTTTTGAGGATGCCTCTTTTCAAGCTATTACGTCCATTTCAGTGATTGAGCATGACTTTAACGGCCAAGCACTATTAAAGGAAATGTCGCGCCTATTAAAGCCCGGAGGATATTTTATTGCCTCATTCGATTATTGGCCGGAGAAAATTGATACAAAAGATATCCAATTTTTTGAAATGGATTGGAAAATTTTTTCTAAAGATGAGGTAGTCAGTTTTGTTAACGAAGCTGCAGCTTATGGGCTATACCCAATAGGTGAAATGAGATACACTAATAAAGATAAACCAGTTGATTGCGCAGGAAAGCAATATACATTTGGATGGCTTGTACTCTCAAAGAAGACTTAAATTGCGAGTATTACTAATTACAGGTTCCTTTCCTCCAATGAGATGCGGTGTTGGGGATTATTGCTATAATTTAGCAAAATCACTTAATGCTGAAAGTGGTGTTACGATCGGCATACTAACTAGCACATCTGTTAAAATAAAGACTCTGAGCGATAGTGGAATTGAGTTATTTCCTGTGATTGAAACATGGAGCTTGATAGAGGCGCTGAAGGTCATAAAAATTATTCTCCAATGGTCACCCGATATTGTACATATTCAATATCCAACGCAAGGTTATGGCAATGGTTTATTGCCGTGGATGATGCCACTTATTTCATTTTTTTTGAGAAAAAAGGTTGTACAGACTTGGCACGAAGAATATAGCAGGCGCAACGCACCTTGGCTTTTTCTAAAGTCGTTAGTGCCTAGTGGATTGATATTTGTACGTCCGCAGTATAAAGATAATTTACACTCTCACCTTCGTTGGGTTTTATGGCAAAAAAAGATAGTATTTATACCTAACGCATCAGCCATTCCTCGTGTAGAGCTAAGTGCGAAATTGAAAAATATACTAAGAAATAAATACTTGAAAAAACAAAAAAGATTAATTGTTTTTTTTGGTTTTGTATATCCGCACAAGGGTATAGAGTTGTTATTTGATATTGCTGACCCTAATTTAGACCAAATAATTATTGCTGGAGAAATTAATGATAATAGCGAATATTTTCATCAAATTATAAAGCATACCTTGATTGAACCATGGAAAGGAAAAGTGACAATTACCGGCTTTTTGTCAGCTAAAGATGCAGCTGAGTTATTAGCGGTTACGGATGTTGTGATATTGCCTTTTCGGGCTGGAGGAGGTGAATGGAATACATCAATTCATGGCGCAGTGCTGAATGGCGCCTTTGTAATAACAACATCTTTAACCCAAAACGGATATGACAAAAAACGTAATGTGTATTTTGCAAAAGTGGATGATATTCAAGAAATGAGTTTAGCTCTCAATACTTATACTGGATGTCGAAGGAATTATGATGTCGATATAGATGGGGACGAATGGAAAAAAATTGCGAAACAACACGTTTTCTTATATGAAGATATTTTACCAAATTGACAAGGTTTTAGTGAAAAAAGGTAATGGGGGGAGGGATTTATGCTACCTAATAATTCGGTAGTCCAATTAAAATTATCTATCTGTATCGCAACCTATAACAGAGGATTATTTATTAGTGAGACACTGGATTCAATTCTTAGTCAAATGCAACCCGGTGTAGAACTTATCATAGTAGATGGCGCTTCACCTGATAACACACCCGAGGTAGTGGCACAGTATTTACTGGAACACCCTCAAATTCACTATTTCCGCGAACCTATAAACTCTGGTGTCGATGCTGATTTTGATAAGGCTGTAAGTTATGCAAGAGGAGAGTTCTGCTGGCTTATGGGAGATGATGACTTGCTGAAAGCATCAGCAATCTCGAAAGTTCTATCAATAATTAACAGCGGAAACGACGATCTAATTATTGTTAATTCTGAGGTTATGAATGTTAATTTGACAACTAAATTACAAAACCAACGCTTAGCGTTCGATGTTGATAAAATATATCGAGAAACGGATACTGAAGCAATATTTGCAGATATTGGCGAATGTCTTTCTTTTATCGGTTGTGTTATTATCCGGCGCGAATTCTGGCTTGGCAGGAACCGTACAGACTACTACGGTTCATTGTTTATTCATGTCGGAGTCATTTTTCAGAGCCCCTCAATTACCAATGTTCGAGTCATTGCTGAACCGCTCATCGTAATTCGTTATGGCAATGCGATGTGGACGCCACGAAGTTTTGAAATCTGGATGTTCAAATGGCCAAAGTTGATATGGTCATTTCCAGATTTTTCAGATTCAGTAAAACAAAAAGTCTGCCTACGAGAACCCTGGAGAAGTGCCAAAGCTCTTTTTCATAACCGAGCACTAGGCGCTTATACAAAAACTGAATTTCTAAAATTTTACCCTAATCACATAAAAAAATTTGATCGCATAGTCGCTTATGCAATAAGTATTTTTCCTGCGTCATTAGCAAATAGTGTCATGGTGTTGTTTTTTTCCCTACGAGCTCAGCCCGCACAAATAGAGTTATATGATATCCTGCATAGTAGAAATGCAGGCCTTTTAAGCCGTTTTTTCGCAAAGTTTTTAGTGCATGAAGTTAATTAATTTACCCACCGCACTGATCACTGGAATAACAGGACAGGACGGATTGTACCTGGCAGAATTATTACTTGCCAAAAATTATCGTATTATTGGTGCTGTTAGGGACTGTAAAAAGGCATATACCTTACTTCCTGATGAACTAAAAAATAAAATTGAATTGGTTCAATGGAACATGCTTAATCAGCGTGATATGACAGAAGTATTGGCTGAGTATCGTCCCACAGAAATTTATAATTTTGCTGCATTTTCTTCAGGGGCAGGTATGTTTGATGACCCTGAAGGTATATGTGAAGTCAATGGCCTTGCTATTACACGTATATTAGAAGCAATACGTAAGGTTAATGCAAATATCCGCTTTTGCCAGGCGTCGAGCAGAGAGATTTTTGGCGAGGCTATTGAAAGCCCTCAAACCGAGTTGACTTACCCCAAACCACGTAGTCCCTATGGCGCAGCTAAACTCTACGCAGACTCAATGATCCGTATTTACCGTCAACGATATGATATTTTTGCCTGCTCGGCAATTTTGTATAATCATGAAAGCCCACGCCGTGGTTTAAACTTTGTCACTAGAAAAATCACTCGGGAAGCGGCAAAAATCAAACTTGGCTTAGCGAATAAACTCTATCTTGGAAATATTGATGCCAAGCGTGATTGGGGCTATGCAGGGGATTATGTACAAGCTATGTGGTTAATGCTGCAACAAGAGCAGGCAGAAGATTATGTTATCGCAACAGGAAAGGCACACTCAGTACGAGACTTATGTGAACTTGCTTTTAATCGAGTAGGGTTAGAATACCATGACTATGTTGTTGAGGATGCAGTAGCTTATCGTCCTGTCGAGCTTGTGTTATTGGTCGGTTGTGCAGCTAAAGCCAAAAATCAACTAGGCTGGAATTCGCAAGTTAGTTTTAAGGAATTGGTACACATGATGGTTGATGCAGATATGCAGTATTTAAGTGATTGGGATTTAATAAATAACGGAATTAACAAGAATGTTTAAAAAAATAGAAGCCTGTAGAATTTGCGGAAATACACATCTTGAATGCGTGCTGGATTTAGGTGAGCAAATGCTCACTGGAGTCTTCCCCCGCGAAAAAGGAGAGAACATTACCACAGGACCTTTACGTTTGGTGAAGTGCATGGGTGGCAAAGAAGCCTGCGGGCTACTGCAGATGGAACATTCCTATGACTTGGGAGAGATGTATGGAGAAAATTATGGCTATCGTTCTGGTCTAAATGCCAGTATGGTGACACACCTTCATTCCAAGGTAACCAACATTCTTAAGCAAGTAGAACTGCTTGACGGTGATCTGATTATTGATATTGGTAGTAATGATAGTACAACATTGCAGGCCTACCCAGCAAAAGGGCCCTTACTAGTTGGTATAGACCCAACAGGTATCAAGTTTCATAACTATTACCCTGAGCACATTCAATTAATCCCCGATTTCTTTTCTTCTGAACTTTTAATATCAAATTTTCCGGGGCTAAAAGCAAAAATCATTACTTCATTCTCTATGTTCTATGATCTGGAAGATCCATTAGGTTTTATGAGTCAGGTATATGAAGTACTAGCTGATAATGGAGTTTGGGTATTTGAGCAAAGTTACATGCCAACTATGCTAGATACAAATTCATATGACACCGTTTGCCATGAGCATTTAGAATTTTATTCCCTTAAACAGATTAAGTGGATGGCAGATAAGGTAGGATTTAAAATTATTGACGTCGAGTTCAATGACATAAATGGTGGAAGTTTCTCTATATCGGTAGCAAAATCGCTTGGAGATTTTTCTGTTATTCCCGCAGTAGAACAAATCCTGGACGAAGAACAAGCAAAAGGATTAGATAGCCTAAAACCTTATCAGGAATTTGCAAAGCGTGTAATTCAATCAAAGCTTGATTTATTGAATTTTATTGAGGAAACTCGGGCAAATGGCAAAACTATTGCTGCTCTTGGTGCATCAACCAAAGGCAACGTCCTACTACAATACTGTGGACTCACAACTCAAGATGTTGAGTATGTTGGTGAAGTAAATCAAGAGAAATTTGGCTGTTATACGCCAGGAACCTGGATTCCAATAATACCTGAACAAGAACTACTTGAAAAAAAACCAGATTTTTTAATCGTACTCCCTTGGCATTTTAGACAGTTCTTTGTGACAAATAAGAAGCTATCGAATATAAATTTGGTTTTTCCTTTACCCCAAGTTGAAGTGCTTAAAATAGCCTAGGCTTGTCAACAAAGTCCTGTGAATATTCTGTATACAACCTACCACTTTTAGTCGTCTCATATAGATTTGGTTTATTGCTTGAATTCGCGAACATCTAAGTCAGCATAATTTAAAAAAAATGCCTGTACAAAATCAAGCGTAATTATATTTATGCTAATTTTCAGTTTTCTAAAAGAACTCATAGACAATAATATCAGTTATCTATTAGCGAGTAAGTTGTATAAACTAGAACTCACAATAAAACTCAAGAATAAAACATTACTACTTCATCTGAGTATTAATGTGCAAAAAACAAACAGATTCATATATTTGGAGAAGATTAATGGGGAATGAGGGTCATCATAACTATGAATATGATACTAATCTAAAAGGAGAAAGCTCTCCAGCCAAGTTACTGAAAATGGTCGGGCAAAACAAGCGTGTATTGGAACTTGGGGCTGGACCTGGGTCAATTACTAAACATATGAAATTCGAGCAAAATTGTGAAGTCGTTGCGCTTGAAATTGACGAACAAGCAATTAGTAAGTTAACACCCTTTTGCGACAAAGTAATTCAGGCAAACCTCAATGACCTGACCTGGCCAGAACTTCTTAAAAATGAAAAAAATTTTGATGTAATTGTTATTGCTGATGTGCTTGAGCATATCTATGACCCCTGGGCTACACTAAAACTATTACCTGAACTACTTAATGATGAAGGTTTTATGGTCATATCGCTTCCTCATGCTGGGCACAGTGGTGTCATTGCGTCTTTACTTTTGGAAAGTTTAGACTACAGAGAATCTGGTTTACTTGATAAAACACATATTCGCTTTTTTGGACTAAAAAACATTCAGTCACTGGTAAACGACAATAAGCTAGACATCGAAGATGCACAATATGTGATATTGCCACCCGAAGTAAGTGAGCTATCCAACTACTGGCTCTCTTTAGATGTAAAATCACGCGACACTCTTTCATCATATACATATGGTAGTGTATATCAGGTAGTAATTAAGGCCGTCCCTAGTAGCCGGTCTATTGAAAATATTAACCTAATGTCAGTAGCGGTTGGCCAATTAAATAAAAAAACTCAATTGTTTTTAAAATTCAAATTAATTTTAAAAACAATAATACCTAAAAGATATTATGAGAGAATGAAGAGTAAAGCCAGAAAACTTGGAATTAAAGGTTATTGATAAATGAGTGACAGACCTATAGCAAAGTTCATCGCCATGTATTTTACTCAGCTTCATGCTATACCAGAAAATGATAAGTGGTGGGGGGAGGGGTTCACTGACTGGGTAAATGTACAAAACTCAAAACCACAAACTGATAGACACCACCAACCGAGGGTTCCTCTTAACGGCCATTATGACCAATCAGAAATTGATACCTTACATGATCAAATTGGCTTAGCTAAAAAATATGGGGTTTACGGGTTTTGTCATTATCACTACTGGTTTGATGGTAAGCAATTACTGGAAACACCTACTAATTTAATGCTTGAGAACAAAGAGCTGGACTTCCCCTTTTGTCTTTCGTGGGCTAATGAAACCTGGTCAAAACGCTGGGATGGTAAAGATCATCACATTTTAATTAAACAAACGCACCCTCCCGAAAAAGAAAAGTGGGAATTACATTTTAATTATCTTATTAAAGCTTGGACAGATAAAAGAGCTATTAAGGTTGATGGCAAACCTGTTTTTATTATTTATCGTCCCCATAAAATTCATGAAATTGAGAGAATGCTTGATTTCTGGAGAGAAAAAGCTCTTGAACACGGGTTAAAAGGGCTTTATTTTATTGTTCAGAAACAGCATGAATTTTCCTCTCGAGAATGCCTCAAAGGATTCGATGCTGTATTCCAATTCCAGCCTTTTGAAGCAATCTATTCCCCTGATTTTGATAAATCTTTGTTACGCCACTCTAAAATAATAAAATATATTAGAGGGTTACCTGACTATATTCAAATGCCTCTCCATAAAATAAGATATTTATTGCAACAAGTATCATTGCAGAAAAACTTAACTTTTTATGAATATGATCAAGTGTGGAATGAAATAGTCAAAATTCGCAATGAACCTGACTTAACGACCTATCCAGGAGCTTTTGTTGATTGGGATAATACCGCTCGGTATAAAGATCGGGCGACTATATTCCAGGGCGCAACGCCTAAACGATTTGAATATTGGTTATCAGAGTTGGTAAAAACAATGCCGGAGCGTAAACTCCCAGAAGATTTTATTTTTATAAATGCCTGGAATGAATGGTCTGAAAGCGCATATCTTGAGCCTGATATACGGAATGAGTATAAATATTTAGAAGCCTTGAAAGCTGTAGTCGATCAGCAATAATACAAACAATTTAGTTAGAAGGATTGAAATTGACAAAAAAACAATGGTCAAGTGATAAAATTGAAGTTTTAGATAAATGTCCTGTCTGTAACTGCAAAAATAATTCAATTTTATTCAGTTCTATTATTGATATGATGTCCAATAATGTCTTTGATAAATGGACTTTATTAAGATGTATTGAGTGCAATGTTGCTTATCTATCTCCAAGGCCAAAAGAGAGTAGCATCCACTTGGCTTATAATTGTTATTACACTCACTCTAGTGGTAGTCATAGCATTAAAAAAGAAAAGATTTCTCTACTTTTAAAGAATCTAAAAAATTCATTATATAATGTAAAATATAAAAAAAAAGCTTCATTAAAAGATTATTTACTATATTCAATAGTCTTTATTATATTCCCTATATATCTTTTTTTAGATTCTAAAATTCGGCATATAGGAGCTTTAGATACTAAGAAAAATAAATTATTAGATATTGGGTGTGGTAATGGAGATTATTTGGCTTTTGCAAAAAGTCTAGGTTGGGATGTTACAGGTATAGATCTGGATAGTAATGCAGTTGATGTTGCTTTATCTAAAGGCTTAAATGCTAGAGTTGGCGATGTTTTTTCTTTAAAGAATGATGAGATGTTTGATGCAATTACGCTTAGTCATGTAATTGAACATGTTTATAATCCAAATGAATTGATTCAGCAATGCTATGACCACCTTAACCCCGGCGGCAAGCTCTGGCTGGAGACTCCTAATATTAATAGCATCGGTTTAAATGTTTACAAAGAATATTGGCGTGGACTCGAGCCTCCGAGACACCTTATCTTATATAATAGAGCAGCGCTAAATAGCCTATTAATAAAATCTGGATTCCATACTGTTAAATCAAAGACCCATGCTTTATCAGGTCTTTATATGGGAATACAAAGTGAAAAATACTTAGATCAGTTTATGAACTCTCAATCATTTATTTATAATAAAATATTTAAATACCCTAGAATTTTATTTGTTGAAATTATTCAATTTATTTTTAATAAAAAATCTGAGTTTATTACTCTAATTGCGTATAAATAGTTGTAATGAACAAAATATCTACTGGCCTGATTATTCCTACTAAAAATGCAGAGAAGACACTTAACACAGTCCTGCGCTTACTGTGCAACTCGCCTATTGAGTTTTCTAGCTTGACCATTGACTCATCAGACGACCAAGCCGTATATGAATGTGCAAATATTATGATGGCAGGATCTGAGGGGAAGGGGGGCGAGTATATGGGCTATGAAATCAACCTGAATGTAACCGTTCACATACCCTTCCTAAATGCCATATAAAAATATCGCCATCCCCGAAGTCTTTTATCGGGGATCCATGTTAAACGTAGATTCCTGCTAACAGCATGCAGGATGAGGGCCTGAAAAACCGTTTACACCCTCTTAGTTCTATTTTTCATAAGGGGGGCATGAACGGTTGCACCTGAATAGTTGTGATAAGTGAGTGAGTAAATAGATATTTCAAAAATAAATATGTGCTATGACAGAAACTTTAATTGATCAAAAAATTCAGATGACTTTACAAAACCACCCATCTATCAAGCTTGCGATTCTGTTCGGCTCGATGGCGAATAACAGCGAAAAATTTAACAGTGATCTGGATTTAGCTGTTCAGGGTGATCGGCTTTTAACGGTAAAGCAAAAAATGCAATTAATTGAGGGCTTAGCCGAAAGCTTTATGCGTCCCGTCGATCTAATTGATTTGCGTGAAGTCGGGGAGCCGTTGCTTGGACAAATTATAGCTAAAGGCCGGCGGATTATCGGTAGCGATACCGCTTATGGGGAATTGATCGCTCAGCATGTATATGCAGAAGCTGACTTTACGCCTTATCAACGTAGAATTTTAAAAGAAAGGAGGGATGCGTGGATAGGGAGTTAATTGAGCAAAAACTGGAATCATTGCGTCGCGCTTTACAGCGTGTCAGTGATAAGTGTCCTGAAAGTATCGAGGTTTTATCTACGGATTATGATGCTCAAGATATTGTATCCCTAAATTTAACTCGCGCGGTGCAGTTGAGTATTGATATAGGTAGTCATTTAATTGCCTGTACTAATTACCCACCGCCAACGACAATGGGCGAAGTATTTGCAGTGATGAATCATGCAGGTTTTATTGATGCCAAGCTTGCTGAACGTATGAAAAAGGCAGTTGGTTTTCGTAATTTGGCGGTACATAATTATGACGCGATTAATTGGGCGATTGTTTATGCCATTGCTACGCAACATTTAGATGATTTTAAGGATTTCGCTCGGGCTGTTATTGCTATTGAAGTTGTAAACGCCACGGAGTAGGAGCATGGAACAGGATATTCGCTGGAAACAGCGCTTTGCTAATTTTGAAAAAGCTTTTTTGCAACTCAAGTAAGCAGTAGGTTCTTATGGTAATCATGCTGAGGCCATTACCAAAGAAGGGATTAATCAGCGCTTTGAGTTCACCCATGAACTTGCGTGGAAGGTTATGAAAGATTTTTTAGAGTATGAGGGTTATCAAAATAAGACAGGGCACTAGAAGTGCCTCCCGAGGTTTCTTTAATCTAAGTAGTCGCTCAAAATTATTTTAACAAAAAGAAATCAATAAATTATCCAAATAACCACAGAGGGTAGAGGTTTCATGAAAAAAACTCTGTGCTCTTTGTGTCCTCTGCGGTAAAAATGTTAAATCTTTTATGCTCACTTACTTACGTTCTAGGTTTTGTAAATACTGGCTGTTAGATGCCGCGTTATCAATCAAATAAATTTCCGCTAAGTTTTAAATATATCATGAATAACGCATCAATTGGTCTGATCATTCCCACAAGAAATGCCCAAGCAACACTCGGCAATATCTTAAGTATCCTCAAAAACTCACCCCTTGGGTTCACTGCTTTAATCATTGATTCATCATCAAATGATCAAACGATGTCTATTGCTAAAGGACATAATGCTAAAGTCATCATTATTCCGCAATCAGAATTTAATCACGGAGCTACACGTGAATATGCACGGAAACAGTTGGCGACTGATATTGTAGTGTATTTAACTCAAGATGCGATTCCTGTCAGTGCTAATTTAATCGCTAACTTAGTTAAGCCTTTAACTGAGCGGGATGATGTAGTTGTAAGCTATGGACGACAGATTGCACATGAAGGAGCGGGACTTTTTGAATCATTCCCGCGTGAATATAACTATGCAGATCGAGAACAAATCCGAGGTATTGAAGATGTCGATCAATACGGTGTTTATACATTTTTTTGTTCCAATAGTTGTGCCGCTTATAAAAACGCCACATTAGATGAAATCGGAGGCTTTAGATCGGTTTTAACTAACGAAGATTATTTTGCTGTTGCTGATTTATTGCAAAAAGGCTACAAAATTGCTTATGCTGCTGATGCAGTTGTTAACCACTCTCACAGCTATAGCTTATGGCAAGAGTTTCAGCGTTATTTTGATACCGGCTACGTGCGCGCTGAGAATCCTATTATTCAACAGTTAGTTGGACAGGCCGAATCTCGGGGTGTTGGTTTTGTGGCGGGTTTATTAAAAAAAGTATGGCGGGAACAGCCGCTATTAATTCCTTATGCAATCATTCAATCATTGATGAAATGGTTAGGGTATCGTATCGGCTTTTATGGTTCGATTTTACCTTTGTGGTTGCGTAAAAAATTAAGCCAGCAGGCTTATTATTGGTCTTTTAAGGCGTAGCTCCGAATGGAGCTTGCGTATAATCGTCGCGGCTAAAAGCCTTTTCCACGGCACGTTAGTTGACGTTTGATAAGTGAGTTTGATGGTCGGCCGGGTAATACGAACCGTACGATTATGGGAAGCTTGTTGGATTTAAGTGTCAGTTATTCTTAAGGAAACGAAATTAAATAATACTGAATCATAAAAATTGTGAGAGTGACTTTGGTCGCGTTTTCGTGGCTAAAGCCACTCCCTTAGAATGTTATATTTTATTGCTAGCCAAAATTAATCTTAGCTTCTAAATCATTACGTGAATCGGCATTTCTTAGTGCCTCTTCTAGGCTGATCTTTTCGGCTTTGTAGAGGGCTAACAGGGCATCATCAAATGCTAACATACCTTTACTACCACTTGTTTTCATCGCTTCTTTGATCTCATTTAGATCGCCTTTTAAAATCAGGTTGGAAATATGCGGGGTGTTGATAAGAACCTCGATTGCGGCGCAGCGTTTACCTCGCACATCAGGAATAAGTCGCTGTGAGATAACCGCATTTAAGTTGACGGCAAGATCCATAAATAGTTGTTTGTGTTGGACATGCGGGAACATGTTGATAATACGTTCCATG
>Ga0209494_1000333_pt1 | contig 20313 bp, 8 predicted proteins | sample EN1Hudseemescosm_FD_184628 | JGI IMG/M metagenome (GOLD analysis project Ga0209494, IMG submission 184628) | Methane-oxidizing microbial communities from mesocosms in the Hudson Canyon - EN1B Hudson Canyon (SPAdes) (version 2) | ecosystem: Environmental > Aquatic > Marine > Cold seeps | place... | reverse complement strand
AATCAACATCTTATCTTTATTCTTTTTCTTTATGGAGAAAAAGAAAATACTTGTGTAGATACCTATGCCTTTTAGCCTGAATTTACCTGATCGTAAAGTTAGTTGAACTATGGCAAGGATTTTTGTTCTTTAATGCTTTTCCAAATTTAGATATGGGCTTTAATTTAAGCTTTAGGTCTTAAATACTTAAAAGAGAGGGGGGTAAATATGACCGAGTATTGTAGTAATATCGTAACAAAATTATGTCAATATTGTACTTTGGTACAATAGACAAAATAAAAGCTTACAAAGTAGAATGTAATTGTGTGATATTAATCTCAAAAAAATGTGTGATTGCGTGAGCTGCATCACATAAATTTGAGGGTAATTAGTTCTTATGTTATTGTCAATTTAAAGTATAGGTGATTTATGAAAAAGCTTTTATTAGGTTTGTTTTTGATTTCGGCATTGCCAGTTAATGCGGCTAGTTTTAACAATGGTGATTTTTCCAGTGGAGGCACATCGTGGAATGATGCTTCGGATACAGGTTCGGTCACATTCTCTGCAGGGCAGGCTATTTTAGAAACAGGAACCGGAGTAAGTGGTTTTAGTGCCGTAATGGTGCAAGGTGACGATGGTTTTTTTAATTTCCCTAATCCTATTTCGTTAGCTAGTGATGCAAAATGGCTTTCATTTTCTGCCAAGATTGATGATCTAGGTGCTGATAATACAGAAAGTAGTAGTATATTTACTGATGCATTGAACGTATATTTATATGATGCATTAGATTTTAATCTTGATTTATTGTTTTTAACAATTGATTCAGATTCTTATAGTCTAGGGTTTATTTCATATATGTTGGATGTTTCTTCACTACAGGGTCGTGATATTGCTTTATCTTTTGAATTGGTAGATGAAAACAATGAGCGTAATTCAAGTGTAACTATAGATAATGTTGCGTTTTCAGCGGCTGTACCAGCTCCATCGGTTCTCGTTCTACTGCTTGTTGGGTTGCCATTTCTTGGTCGAAATTACAAGAAAAGTAAGGCTTAATACGACGTTTTTTTGTGGAATACAAAGAGTCATGGTAACTACTCAATGAGTATGCTCGGCTTATTTTCTGTAATATAGTTAAGTAATATTTTAATAGTTTTTAGGGGTGTAAAAATGCAAGACTACAATAAACAAAATGATGAGGAGGGTTTGATTACGATGTCTTTTAATAAATTCATAGTATGGCAAAAAACATGTTTTATTCTGGCCTTTTTTAGCATTCTGTTTGCTGCATTTATTCCGACTAGCTACGCTGCCGTAGATGATGGATCATGGCAAGATATTAGCAATACCCTTTCAATTAATTCCTCTAATCCATATAGAAGTCGCCGTAGTCCAGATGCTCAGGTTATAATTACAGTTACAAATTCGAGTTCTGCTGATCTTTCTGGACCTTTTCGTTTGGTTATTGGTGATTTGTCATCGAGTTCCAGTGTATCAATATCTAATGCCACTGGATTAACTGATTCGGGAGAGTCTTACTTTGATTTAACAGCCTATGTGGGGAATGAGTTTATAAAGGGAACCACATCAGATAAGATAGTTGTTAAAGTAGCAGGTGGCCGGAATATATTTTCATTTGTACCGAGAATTGAACAGTTTCAAGCCCCTACAGCTCCCAGGTTAGTGGTTGAAATAACATCACCAACAAATCGCTCAGTTGTAGAAAACTCACCAGTACAGATTGAAGGAACCATAAGTGATCCATCAGCCACTTTAACAGTAAATGGTGTTGAAGTAATTCATGCTAATGGTGCTTTTTCTGCATCAGTTGCTTTAGAAGAAGGTGAAAATAATATTGTTGTTCGTGCGGTAGCTGCTGATACTTCAGAAGTAACAGATTCAATAGATGTGATATTGGAAACGCCGTCTACAATCCCCGATTTAACAGTCAAAATAACGAGCCCAGCAACTTTAATCACGGTGGGCAGTTCACCTTTAGCAATTCAAGGCACGGTAAATGAACCCAGTGCGACTTTAACCGTTAACGGTGTTGAAGTTGAGCATAATAATGGCGACTTTATTACCAGTGTTGCATTAGATCAGGGACATAATACTGTCCTGGTGCGACTAGTAGATGCCAATGGATTTGAAGTAACAGATTCTATCTCTGTAGTTTTAGATACGACTCCTCCTGAAATTACTATTCAGTCACCAATAGATGGTTCAATAGTTAATGAAGCGACAATTGCAGTTTCGGGGCAAGTTAATGATATTGTTCAGGGAACTGTTAGTGCGAGCCAGGCAACGGTTATTGTTAATGGAAAAACAGCAGTCGTTAAAAATCGTACTTACCAGGCTGAAGGCGTAGTACTTACTGAAGGTGAGAATACGATTACAGTTACTGGTACAGATGCACAAGGAAACACGGCATCAAAAACAATTGTTGTTACTTTTGAAGTGCTGACCGCTCAGCGTATTGAATTACTGTCAGGCCAAAGTCAAACTGCAAAAATTCGTAGTTTATTGCCAGTACCTTTAAAAGTGAAGCTGTTGGATGGAAATGAACAGCCTGTTGAGGGCGCTAAAGTTGTCTATCGTGTAATACAGGGCGATGGACAGGTTTCAACTGAAGCCGGTGACGAAGGACAGGGTGTACTCGGGACTACAGATGCAGAAGGAGAGTCTTCTGTGCAGTTCAAGTTGGGATCACATTCAGGCCAAGGTATTCATCGGGTAAGTGCAAAAGCCGTTGGTTATGATGGTGAAATTATTTTTCGTGCATCAGCAGAAACTAACTCGGGTGATAAAGTTAGTATTAATTCAGGTAATAATCAGCGGGGAGCACCAAACCAGCCGTTACCTTTGCCGTTAGTTATTGCCGTGACAGATTCAGGAGCAAACCTTGTTCAGGGTGAGAAAGTTGAATTTAAAGTTATAAAAGGTGGTGGTCAATTCCAAAATGGTCAAATCAGCACGATAGCCACAACAGATAGTGATGGTCGAGCAGCCGTTTCATTAACATTAGGTGCTGACGTTGGTCTTGATGTTCATGGAGTAACTGCCACATTAGTTGGCACAAGTTTGAATGCAGGCTTTACTGCATCAGCTCTGCAGCCAGCAGACCCAGGGTTAACAAGTATTACAGGATTAGTCTTTGATAATCAGGATAATCCATTAGTCAATGTAACTATTAGAATTGAAGGCAGTAATAGACAAGCTGTTACAGATGCATTGGGCAAGTTTAAAATTACAGAAGCACCTGTTGGGCCAGTGCATTTGATCGTAGATGGCAGTACTACAACATCAGAAGGCGAGTGGCCAACTTTAAGCTATAACATTGTTACTATTGCGGGAGCTATAAATCCATTATCGGCTCCTGTTTATATGGTTAAACTGGATACCGAAAATGCTGTTTACGTTGGTAAGGAAGACAAGGCATTAACTTTGTCCGAAGTTCCTGGCTTTAAACTGGAAGTGAAAGCAGGTTCAGTTACCTTTCCAGGTGGAGCTAAAGAAGGTTTGTTGTCAGTTACACCTGTAAATTCCAGTAAAGTGCCAATGGCGCCACCTAATGGAATGCAGCCACAGTTTATTGTCACTATTCAACCTGCTGGAGCCAAATTTGATCCTCCTGCACCTTTGACCTTACCCAATGTGGATGGCCATTTACCAGGTGCTCAAGTTGAAATGTACTCATTTGATCATGATTTGGAGCAATTTGTCTCTATTGGCTTAGGCACAGTTTCAAAAGATGGCACAGTGGTATCAAGTAATACGGGTATTGGCGTTATCAAAGCAGGCTGGCATTGTGGGTCTCAACCTACAGGTCAGGGGTGTTGTGGCGGTGGATCAGGTGCAGGAAGTTGCCCAACCTGTAAAAAACCAGAAAAAGAAGATTGTTCATCGGGAAAATGTGTGAATGATGATTCACAAGATCCTGGTGAATGTAAAACATGTTCTGGTGGCACACCTGTGCCAGATGATTCAAAAAAACCAAAGGGAAAGGATGCTGTTTGTAAGCAATGTGATAACGGTAGTGTAGTAGCAAATGAATCTGCGAATGGTTCAAAATGTAGTGATGACCTAAAACAGCAATGTTATACCTGTAAAGATGGATCGTGTGCTAATAATTGTCAGATATTAGAACCTGCTGTTTCACATAAAATTTCTGCTGATGGAAATTTTGTCAATCTTTCAGGCTTGCTTAAGCGAGGTATCAATAAAATACCGTATGCAAGGTTATCATTGAGTGATAGTTTTTCAGGCACTAACAAAGTAGGAACGGAATGTTGTAAAAACTGTACAGACGAAACCAGTAGTCCTTTTCCATTTCAGGAAGTAACCGGAGAAGGTAGTATTGCAGGGACAATTACAGTAGTTATTCCTGGTTTAGGTGCTTTGGGGGATATTGAATCTCCTAAATTTGGGCCTTCATGGTGGTATTATCAATTCAAAGCAAGTTATACGGTCGGTGTTTTTATTGAAGGAAAAGTCGATGCGAAAGCTAATATTAAATATAAAAATACTTCATGCCCTGACGATGATAATTGTTTCACTGGCAATATTGGTAGTGGCTTAAAATTGTCTGGAGGGGTAACAGGAAGAGTCAGTGCTGCAATCGAAGAATGGTATAACGACAAATTAGTTGATAAGGATGGCATCGGAGGGAAGGTCGAGGGTAGAGCTGTTACAGGTATTAGTGTTCAAGCAACAAAAGTGTTTACACCAGGAGGAACATGCGGAGCTGATAAGTGTGAATGGGGGCATGACGGAGTAAAACTTGAAGCTGAAGTGTCTTTAAAAGCAGATCTGCTCTTCTTTTCAGAAGAATTTAGTTTTGTTGTAAGTAAAACTGTTGTTGCGCCAGATAAAGGGCCTTGTTAATGGTATTAGGAATGAAGCATTTTAAATTAATTACACTCATAATATTGTCGATGACACTTTCTTTTAATTCACAAGCTAAAAGGTTGTTATGGCCTGTTTTATCAGATGAAAGTGATCAAGTGATTATAGTTGGAGAAATGCAGTCAAATGTTTATCCAGACATTCAACTCTTTCCAGCATTAAATAATCCCGCTATTTATAGTAATAATGAAGATAGTTTGTTGTTTGAATATTATAGTTCAGCCATAAAAGGGGATGTTAATAAAATGGCATCTCTCTTTCTCGAATCGGATGGAAGTAGAGAACGGTTTAACAAAAAATTAGCAAAAAACCCACAAAAATATTCTGGATATGCACAATTAGAGTTAGTGAAGGTTCTCTATAAAACTAACTGGGGGAAGTATATACTCGTTGGTGTGGAGTTAAGTGGAAATGGAAAGAAGATGCATTGGTTTGAAACCTTGGATTGCAATGGTGAACAATGTTTCTTGACTGATTTTCAGTATAGGATTGATGAAAACCAACAAGTTTTTAGAGGCTCTCATAGCGGGTTTTTAGAAAAATTACTGTCTGAAAAAGAAGGTAATTTGAGAGATAAAGCGACTAAGAGTGGTCTAATCAATAAAAGTAATTCAGTTGTCATTTTACCATCAGGGTCCCTGGACTCAAAAAGCAAGCTTGTTCCATTAGTCTTATACACTAAATTAAAAGCTAATGATCAAATCGTTCCAATTGTAGCTAAAATTAAAAGCTCTAAAGAAGAAAAAAATATAGCAATAAGCTTTATTGCTGATTTACAACAGCTTAGTTTAAATAGAGATGAAGGACTGTCACATCCAGAACTTGCGAAAGTAATGAGTAAGTATTGGGATGGCTATTCAAAGGAACGATCAATACCTATATTTGGAATAAATAATGATAACAAGACAAAGAATCTATTGTTATCAAAAAGGGAATCGTATACACAGTTTGCTTTTTATGAATTGGTGTCGAAATGGGAAGGAATAAAGATACAGGCAGAAATTAAAACCAGTAAATATATATATATGTTTTACCGTCCAATAGAGGGAGGACAGGAAGGTCATCTTCAAGTATTTGTGTTTTTGAATAATAAAAGTAAAACACCAATGCTTTCCTTTAATGCTTCTTATAGTAGTGATTCTGATATTGTTTTAAGCAGTCATGTAATGAGTTTATATAATAAACAATTGAAGAAAAATGAATAATTTTGTTAGTTATGATTTAGGCGTTAAATACAAGATATTGATAGTGTTCTTTTCTTCTATATTATTTTTGATTAGTTATCGATTGTTTACAAAAGAAAAAATAATTTTGTTTTTTTTGTTTTTATGTCTAGGGCTTATTTTGATTTCCTTTTCTACTTATAAAAAAAATATTTATTTTATAAGAGTATTAAAGGAATTGAAGGTTCAAAAACAAATTTTAGGATTTGGTTTTTCAGAAAAAAAATCAAGGATTGACAAGAATAGCACTTTTAAATTACATACAGAATCATCTTTAGGGCATGATGCTGGAGGACGGTCAACAAGGCATTTGATTTTATCAATAGATGGTGTTGTATCAAATGCTAAAGATAGTTTTCAAACAAAAAGACAACAGATAGATCTTTGTTCAGAGCATTTAGATAGTAGAAAAAAAATATTTATAAGTAAGGCAAATTATATTGCGGAACAAATGGGTGTTCCAATTTCGCATGATTGATAAAAGCCAAAGTAACAACTCGAGAAAAACCGCAGGGCATTGGGTGAATAACTATGTATGTATTTAATGTGAAAGTAATTGTAAGACAACTTTTTTTGATTTCATTATTCGTTATTTCGCAAATAACTTATGCGGGTATTATTGATATTGATGAAACTTGTACAGTCAGTATTCTGAATAGAACCGTACAAGTTCAGCCTGATGGCACTTGGTTTGTGCCAAATGTTCCATCAAACTTGGGTAAGGTGAGGGCTAGAGTAACGTGTATTAGGGGGAATGAAGTTATTTCAGGTGCTACTGAATACTTTATAGTTAATACAAACAAGCTAATAGATGTTCCTGATTTTTATACTGATGATGAAAGTGATTCTGAAGATTTAAATATACCTACAAAAATTGAATTTACGAATGTTGCTACATTTAGTTATGAATTTTCCCCAGATAATAATGCATTATTAGAAGTAGCTACAACTAACGAGATAAATTTAAATATTGATAATAAAACCTATCAGTTAGATGTTGTTGCATATTATGAAGGTGGCGTTACAGAGTCTATAACTGTAAACCCAGGAATTAATTATATTTCAAGTAACCCTTCGGCAGTAGTTGTAAATTCTGTCGGATTGGTAACGGCAATTTCCAGTGGCTCATCAACGGTAACTGCAAGAAAAGATGGTGTTATTGCTGTTGTTAGAATAAATGTAAATTTTTCAGGTGATGCTGATGGTGATGGCTTGCCTGATGATTATGAAACAGCAAATGGCTTAGATCCCGCTGATCCAGTAGATGCGTTTGAAGATCAAGACGGTGACGGCTTGTCTGCATTAGAAGAATTTGGTTTAGGAACTGATATTAATGACGCTGACAGTGATGACGATGGTGTTACTGATGCAGAAGAGATTGTTGCAGGTGAAGATGGATTTATTACTGATCCCTTAAACTCAGATTCAGATGGCGATGGCTTAAATGATAAATTAGAAACATTGGTAGGTTCTAGTCCTGTTGATGCTGCAGATACTAATTTAACAGCTGCAACAGAATCAATTTCTGTAACACCTAATAACATCGCTATAACTTTTAATTCTATAAATACAGAACAAAGTACTCAACTAACAGTTGTTGCTAATTTGTTAGATGGAAGTCAATTTGATATTACCAGTAAATCTACAGGAACTAGTTATAGTACCAGTGATATTACAGTTGCTAGTTTTGGCGAAATAGATGGTGCAATTTTTGCTGGCCAACCTGGCACAGCTGTTATAACTGTAAGCAATGCAACTTTTACTACAGAAGTGACATTAGTAGTAGAAAGTTTTAATCCGCTTCCTTTGTCCAATATTACTTTACCTGGCACTGCTTATAATGTTGATGTTTTAGGTGATTATGCATACGTTGCAGCAGGCAGTGAAGGCTTGCAAGTTGTAGATGTTAGTAATAGGGAAAACCCAAATTTGGTTGCAAGTTTTGATACAGCAGGTAATGCGACTGATATTAAACTTGTCGGGAATGTTGCTTATATAGCGGATGGCAATGCTGGTGTGGTGTTGATCGATGTGACAGACCCTGTTAATCCTTCACTTATCTCCACTTTTGATACTGCAGGTACTGCGCAGGATATACAAATAAACTTACAAACTTTATTTGTTGCTGATGGTGTTTCAGGGGTTGAAATTATTGATGTTAGCGATCCCTTGAATCTTATTTCAAAAAGCAAGGTTACCGATTTAGGTAAGGTTATTGCTATTGATGTTGATGGACCAGTAGCCGCAATATTAACTTCAACGGCTATGACAGTTATTGATGTGACAAATGAGTCAGATCCCACTGTTAAAGGCTCTATCAATGTTGGAAGTAACAGAGATTTAGCTGTTAATGCCGGATATGTCTATGTTGCTGCATACAGTACCGGTTATAGAGTTATTGATATTAATGATATGGACGCTCCTGTTATTGTTGGTGGTGATAGAAGTTTTGTACCATCAGATGTGGCTTTAACTAATGGTTTTGCATTCTTCTCAGATATTCTTTTTGTTAATGCAGTTCCATTCGTCAATATTGCTAACCCTGAAGACCCAATTTTTCAAGGTATTATTGACTTTAGATCATTTGGTGATTTCAATGGTACAGGCATTGCATTAGATGCGAGTTATGTCTATGTAACACATAGCCATAGAGGATTAATGATCGGACAATATCAACAATTAGATGATAATGCTGGTATTGCTCCTACTGTTGAAATAACCACACCAGAAACGTTTGATGTGGTCGTTGAAGGCAGTACTGTAGTAATAGCCGTGGATGCAGTGGATGATATTGCAGTTGGTGCAGTTAATATTCTGGTAAATAATGAGCTTGTCTTCACAGATACCACTTTTCCTTATCAAGTGCCAATTACCATTCCGAGTGGTGGAACTGTTGCAAGTATATCTGTGACAGCTGAAGGGGTTGATCTTGGAAACAATACAGGTACCTCTTCAGCCGTTATTCTACAAGTCCAGCCCGATGCCGATGGTGATGGTTTAGGTGATGGCGAAGAAGCTGACACTCATAATACTGATCCAAATGACGCAGATACAGATGATGATGGTTTAGATGATGGGCAAGAAATTGCATTAGGTACTAACCCTCGATTATCTGATACTGATGGTGATGGCATTGATGATAAAACAGAGGTAGATCAAGAAACAGATCCTACCAATCCAGATGTAACGGTTCCTGAGCTGGTTTCAATTGACCCAGCAGAAGGAGCTATAGATATTCCAGAAAATAGTGTTATTACTATTGAGTTTAATGAAGCATTAAGAGCTAAAAGTATTAAGGTGGCTAATGTTTTCTTACAACAGGATGGAACAACATCAACTATTGCAGGTAGTCTGAAACTTCAAGCAAGTAATACACAAATAGTCTTTACATCGACTAATTTAATGAATGATTTCACTGATTACACCTTGACTATTCAAAACCTAAGGGATGAAGCGGGTAATATTGCTGCTACGGTTGAAAGTCATTTTAAAACAGGTAATTTGATAGATACGACTAGGCCTACTGTAATTGCAACAAATCCATATAATAATGCAACAGCAATTCCGGTTAATGCAGTAATCACAGTAGAATTAAGTGAACCCATAAAAGCTGAAATGGTGATGGCTAGCACGTTTTATCTACAGGATACGGTTGATGGGTATAAATCAGTTCCAGGAGCTATTTCAGTTAGCGATGACAAACGTTTTATAACCTTTGTTCCAAACGTTGCCCTTTCAGTGGGTAGACGTTATCGCTTAGTTGTCACAGGTATTCAAGATCTTTTTGATAACCCTCTGTCTACAGTGTACAGACACTTCACAACATCTTTTATACAGGACTCTACTGCACCAAATGTTGAGTTTATTAGCATTGCTGATGGCCTACTTGATGTGCCCGTTAATTCTCGGGTAGTGGTGAGTTTTGATGAACCAATTAGTAGTGTTAATTTAGCTGGAATTACACTTAAAGTGGGTGTTGACCCCATTGCTGTAACTCGAACCTTAAGTGCAGACCATAGAGCAGTTACCATTCAACCTGCGAGTAATCTTCCTGAAAACAGTGAACATATCTTAAAAATAGATGGCATTACTGATTTAAGTGGAAATATTTTACCAACAGCTGTTACGCGAACATTTACTACTGGAGTAAGTACAGATACAGCGCGAGGCTCTGTTGCGAGTTTTGACCCGTATCATCAGGCGAGTAATATTCCGTTAAATGCAGAGATCAAAATTCAGTTAAGTGAACGGATAGAACCAACGAGCATTAACGGTACCAGTGTACGTTTTTATGATCAAACTACTGCTACATGGCTAAGTACAACGCGCACTCTAAGTGCGGATGGAAAAACCATTACAGTAATTCCCGATGCCTTGTTAGAAATTGGTCATCGTTATTACACCTATACTTCGTACTATGCATATTTGACCGATATGTCGGGTAATCGTATTAATGCCTATAACCCATGGTTTTATGCCGGGGTTGCGGAAGATAATGCAGCGCCTACGGTAGCCAATATTAGTATTGCAGACGGGCAGGATGAAGTCCCTGTTAATGCCTTGATGACAATCATGTTCAATGAGACCTTGAGCAGTCAATGCGTGAATGCAGAAACTGTCAAACTATTACAAGGTGGTGTAGAGGTTGCTGGCAGTGTAGTGTTATCCTCAAACAGACACAGTATCAGCTTTACAGCAGCAGAATTACTGGATGCAGATAGTACTTATACACTGCAACTATCAGAGTTATGCGATACTGCAGGCAACGTGCTTAGCAGCTTCAGCAGTAGTTTTACTACAAATGTTGGAGGGACTACAGATACCACACGTCCAACGGTTACGATGACGCCAGCCCATACTAGTATTGATAATAGTGTTAACAGTACCGTGGTGTTGGATTTTGCAGAAGTTATTGATTCAGGGACAGTGAATACAACTACAGTAAGTATTACAGTTAGTGGTTACAGCGGTACGGTAGCGGGTAGTCTTGCAGTCAATGGCAACCAGGTTAGCTTTACGCCATTAAATCCTTTTCCAGGTAATGCCAGAATCTATGCAACGGTCAATGGAGTGAAAGACCTGGCTGGAAATATCAACAACTATCATAGTCGTTATTTTAATACCGGGGATGGTCAGGATACGATAGCGCCAGAAGTCATCTCAATCAGTCCTGTTGATAACAGTATGGATGTCAATACTAATCAACCGGTTACCTTGACATTTAATGAATCACTGAATGCCAGCACTATTAACAATAACAACTTTGTGTTCTTTGTTAATGGCGCAATTGTCAGGCCATCAGTCAGTCGCTCAGGCGATAGCCGTACAGTGACCATGAGTTATAATCTGCCTGTTAACAGCGTGGTCTCAGTGATTGTGACAGATGATGTACAAGATATGTCAGGCAATCGTTTAACAGACTTTATCAGCACCTTTACTACAGCAGCAGCTAATGATACAGGTCGTCCCAGTGTGACTACTTTTTATCCAGGTAATAGCAGTAGTAATGTGAGACCAAATGCCAGCGCAGTGTTTTATACTAATGAAGAGCTGGATCCAGCGACAATCGATGCGGCCTTTCACGCCTCGGTTAATGGTGTATTGGTAGATGGAACATTGAATGTTATAGGAAATGGTCATGCACTGGAATTTATTCCGGATACACCTTGGCCAAACAGTGCTTTAGTCCATGTCTTCCTGGACAGTAATGCACGTGATCTAAATGGCAATGCACTGAATAGTTATCAAGCCTCTTTCCGAACGATTGCAGATTCTACAACAACTGGTTTAAGTTTAGTTGCGAGCAGTCCTGTTCATAGGTCAAGAAATGTCGGTGTCAGCACCGTGATAGATCTGCAGTTCAATGAAGCCTTAGATCCTGCAAGTGTTAACGATACCACGATAGGATTGAAGAAATTGGGCGGAGGTACAGACCTGCCGATCACTCTCAGCCTGTTAAAAGGCAATCGCGTGATTCGAATTACCCCTGATGCGCCATTGGAAAGCGATGGTGTAGGTAACCTGTATTACTACTATTACTCCAGAAGTGGCGGTGTTACCGATGTTGATGGTAATGCACAAACCTTTAGTCGTTATTTCTATACTGGCGCCAGTGATGCAGAAGACAGCGTGAGCCCAAGTCTAGTCTCCATAGCACCACCTGATGGCTCAACAGAAGTTGGGATTAATGCGCGGATAGATATGCGTTTTGATGAACCGATGAACCCGATCAGCTTTATAGAAGAAAATATTGATGATTTAGTAACGCGTTCATTGAGTTTCTCCAGCAGCAATCAAGTTGTCGTGCAAATACCGCACTCACCGTTTGCAGCAAATAGGGAGATCACCTTTGATGTACCTGCTGTAGAAGATGTGTCAGGTAATACAGTCAATGCAGCCAATACCACTTTTAATACGGCTGCAGGGCCCGATACACAAAGACCAACAGTTGTAAGTTACTCGCCATTGTCAAATGCAGTTGATGTAGCAGTAAATAGTGCAGTGGTCGTGCAATTTAGTGAAGTTATCGACCCGGTTACTGTTAATAGCGGAACGATATATGTACAAGATACGGAAAATGGCTGGGTTAAAGTAGCGGGGACCTTGAGTATAGGCACTGATAATAAAACGGTTACTTTTGTACCCAATGACGCCTGGGCTGTGAGTCGTAGATATCGTGCCTATAGAGCAGGGGTAAAAGATATCAGTGGCAATACCATGAGTGGAGGGCATAGCACTTATTTCACCACCTCATTTGTAGCAGATACAACAGTTCCGACAGTTGCAGCGACTAGCATTGTCGATGGTCAAGCTGATGTAGCGATTAATTCACGTTTTATAGTCAACTTTGACGAAGTTGTCAGGTCGATGATGTTGGATGGGCTAGTGTTAAATGATGGAACAGACGATGTTGCAGTACGTAAAACAATCAGTGCAGATCATCGCAGTGTGACCTTGCAACCATTGAACCCATTGATGAGTAATACTACATATACCTTGACTATCGATGGTGTTGAAGACTTAAGCAGTAATGCATTAGAAACTGCAGTTATCCGCACCTTCACTACAGGGACAGGTATCGATACAGCGCGAGGTTCAGTCGCGAGTTTTGATCCGTATCATCAGGCGAGTAATATTCCGTTAAATGCAGAGATCAAAATTCAGTTAAGTGAACGGATAGAACCAACGAGCATTAACGGTACCAGTGTACGTTTTTATGATCAAACTACTGCTACATGGCTAAGTACAACGCGCACTCTAAGTGCGGATGGAAAAACCATTACAGTAATTCCCGATGCCTTGTTAGAAATTGGTCATCGTTATTACACCTATACTTCGTACTATGCATATTTGACCGATATGTCGGGTAATCGTATTAATGCCTATAACCCATGGTTTTATGCCGGGGTTGCGGAAGATAATGCAGCGCCTACGGTAGCCAATATTAGTATTGCAGACGGGCAGGATGAAGTCCCTGTTAATGCCTTGATGACAATCATGTTCAATGAGACCTTGAGCAGTCAATGCGTGAATGCAGAAACTGTCAAACTATTACAAGGTGGTGTAGAGGTTGCTGGCAGTGTAGTGTTATCCTCAAACAGACACAGTATCAGCTTTACAGCAGCAGAATTACTGGATGCAGATAGTACTTATACACTGCAACTATCAGAGTTATGCGATACTGCAGGCAACGTGCTTAGCAGCTTCAGCAGTAGTTTTACTACAAATGTTGGAGGGACTACAGATACCACACGTCCAACGGTTACGATGACGCCAGCCCATACTAGTATTGATAATAGTGTTAACAGTACCGTGGTGTTGGATTTTGCAGAAGTTATTGATTCAGGGACAGTGAATACAACTACAGTAAGTATTACAGTTAGTGGTTACAGCGGTACGGTAGCGGGTAGTCTTGCAGTCAATGGCAACCAGGTTAGCTTTACGCCATTAAATCCTTTTCCAGGTAATGCCAGAATCTATGCAACGGTCAATGGAGTGAAAGACCTGGCTGGAAATATCAACAACTATCATAGTCGTTATTTTAATACCGGGGATGGTCAGGATACGATAGCGCCAGAAGTCATCTCAATCAGTCCTGTTGATAACAGTATGGATGTCAATACTAATCAACCGGTTACCTTGACATTTAATGAATCACTGAATGCCAGCACTATTAACAATAACAACTTTGTGTTCTTTGTTAATGGCGCAATTGTCAGGCCATCAGTCAGTCGCTCAGGCGATAGCCGTACAGTGACCATGAGTTATAATCTGCCTGTTAACAGCGTGGTCTCAGTGATTGTGACAGATGATGTACAAGATATGTCAGGCAATCGTTTAACAGACTTTATCAGCACCTTTACTACAGCAGCAGCTAATGATACAGGTCGTCCCAGTGTGACTACTTTTTATCCAGGTAATAGCAGTAGTAATGTGAGACCAAATGCCAGCGCAGTGTTTTATACTAATGAAGAGCTGGATCCAGCGACAATCGATGCGGCCTTTCACGCCTCGGTTAATGGTGTATTGGTAGATGGAACATTGAATGTTATAGGAAATGGTCATGCACTGGAATTTATTCCGGATACACCTTGGCCAAACAGTGCTTTAGTCCATGTCTTCCTGGACAGTAATGCACGTGATCTAAATGGCAATGCACTGAATAGTTATCAAGCCTCTTTCCGAACGATTGCAGATTCTACAACAACTGGTTTAAGTTTAGTTGCGAGCAGTCCTGTTCATAGGTCAAGAAATGTCGGTGTCAGCACCGTGATAGATCTGCAGTTCAATGAAGCCTTAGATCCTGCAAGTGTTAACGATACCACGATAGGATTGAAGAAATTGGGCGGAGGTACAGACCTGCCGATCACTCTCAGCCTGTTAAAAGGCAATCGCGTGATTCGAATTACCCCTGATGCGCCATTGGAAAGCGATGGTGTAGGTAACCTGTATTACTACTATTACTCCAGAAGTGGCGGTGTTACCGATGTTGATGGTAATGCACAAACCTTTAGTCGTTATTTCTATACTGGCGCCAGTGATGCAGAAGACAGCGTGAGCCCAAGTCTAGTCTCCATAGCACCACCTGATGGCTCAACAGAAGTTGGGATTAATGCGCGGATAGATATGCGTTTTGATGAACCGATGAACCCGATCAGCTTTATAGAAGAAAATATTGATGATTTAGTAACGCGTTCATTGAGTTTCTCCAGCAGCAATCAAGTTGTCGTGCAAATACCGCACTCACCGTTTGCAGCAAATAGGGAGATCACCTTTGATGTACCTGCTGTAGAAGATGTGTCAGGTAATACAGTCAATGCAGCCAATACCACTTTTAATACGGCTGCAGGGCCCGATACACAAAGACCAACAGTTGTAAGTTACTCGCCATTGTCAAATGCAGTTGATGTAGCAGTAAATAGTGCAGTGGTCGTGCAATTTAGTGAAGTTATCGACCCGGTTACTGTTAATAGCGGAACGATATATGTACAAGATACGGAAAATGGCTGGGTTAAAGTAGCGGGGACCTTGAGTATAGGCACTGATAATAAAACGGTTACTTTTGTACCCAATGACGCCTGGGCTGTGAGTCGTAGATATCGTGCCTATAGAACAGGGGTAAAAGATATTAGTGGCAATACCATGAGTGGTTCGCATTCCAATTACTTCACAACTTCTGCAGTTACTGATGAAGCGGCACCAACTATAGTACTAACGAGTATCGTAGAGGGGCGAAGTAATGTAGCGATTAATGCACGTATTATCATTACCTTTGATGAAGCCGTCAGGCCAATGGTTCTAGATGGGTTAGTGTTAAATGATGGAACTGCAGATGTTGCCGTACGTAAAACAATCAGTGCAGATCATCGCAGTGTGACCTTACAGCCATTGAACCCATTAATGGGCAATACTGTACATACTTTAACCGTTGATGGTGTTGAAGATTTAAGCAGTAATATATTAGAAACAGCAGTTATTCGTACTTTCACTACTGGTGTTGGTATAGATACAGCGCGAGGCTCTGTGACAAGTTTTGACCCCTATCATCAGTCGTCCAATATTCCGTTAAATGCAGAGATCAAAATACAGCTAACTGAAGCTATTGAACCTACAAGTATTAATGGGACCAGTGTACGTTTTTATGATCAGACTACAGCTACATGGTTGAGTACTACACGGACTTTAAGTGCAGATGGAAAAACCATTACAGTGATACCAGATGCCTTGTTAGAAATTGGTCATCGTTATTACACCTATACTTCGTACTATGCATATTTGACCGATATGGCGGGTAATCGTATTAATGCCTATAACCCATGGTTTGATGCTGGAGCCGCTGAAGACAATAGTGCACCGATAGTTTCGTTGACCAGTGTTGTTAGTGGACAAACAGCGGTTCCAACCAATGCAAGAATGAAAGTACGCTTTAATGAGTCAGTTAGAAGTATTAATATAGATGGTATTGTTATTTTAGACTCTGGGATAGAGGTTCCAGTTAGTAAAAGTTTTAATACAACCCGTACAGAGTTGACTTTAACACCGCTATCATTATTGTCGGCTAATACTGAATATACCTTCAGTATTTCAGGCGTTAAAGATGTTGCAGATAATACAATGGCAAGTACAGCAACACGTATTTTTACTACGGCAGCTGATATTGATACTGGTGCGGGTACTGTGACTAGTACTGATCCTGCTCATACGGCAATAGGAGTAGCATTAGATGAAATTATTACCATTCAGTTAAGTGAACGGATAGACCCCGTGACAGTAAACGACCTTAGTGTCAGGTTGTATGATGGCACAACAGGGGTCTGGTTAAGTGCTACTCGTAGTTTAAGTGGGGATGGCCAGACCATTACTTTAACTCCTACTAATGAGTTTGTCGTGGGACGTCGTTATTACATATACAATTCTCAATATGCATATTTAACCGATTTAGCTGGAAACAGGATCGCTTCATATAGACCTTACTTTACAACTTTAAATTAGAGTTTTTAGAAGTACAATTATTTATTGATAATGACCATGAAGAAAAAATATTATTTATCAGCGAAAAGACGTGTTGTCATTATTGTCTTAAACTTTACGCTGTTATCTTGTTCTGGTGAGCAAGATAACAGCACTATTCCTCAGTCAGTAGTTGATGAGCAAGTGAAAAAAGAAGAGATTCAGGAAGTAAAGGATAAGGCTACAGCAGAACATTGGTTAATTGATAAAAAAGGACATATAAACCCAAAACTGAACGTTGTAAATCGTCCGTTAGATGATCAGGAAGCTGGTCTGTTAGAGGCTGATCGAAGAGAGTCTGAAATAGAACTACATCATCTTATTCAAGAAATGGATGATAATCTGGATAACCCTGCTGTCAGAGAAGAACTTGCTGAAAAAATGCAACAAAGTACAGTCGAGTACAAACAAAAAATGCTGTTACTTGCCAAAGACAAGTTAAAAAAACAGTAATCTCCTTAAACTTCCTAACAAAGTCTTGCTTTATGAAAAGAACAATAATTTTGTTTTTGTGTATATCATTATCTGCATGCACAACTGCATCTAAACAACCAACGAACTGGGAAGCAAATGAACTTTTTACCCAGTTATCTGAGTTAAGAAAAGAGATTAAAATTCTTAAAACTGATGTGCAAAGTTTAAAAGAAAATACTGTAAAAAAAAAGACTAAGAAGAAAAGTAAACAAGCTGAAATAGATTTAAGACACGGTTTTCCTATGGGAAAAGAAACTGCAAATTATGCAGTCGTTGAATTTACAGATTATCAATGCCCTTTTTGTCTTAAACATAGTAAGAAAACATTCCCACTAATAAAACAACAATATATTGATACTGGAAAGATAAAATATTTTATTAAAGATTTTCCTTTGGACTTTCATAGTCAAGCAAAAAATGCCTCAATATCATCGTTGTGTGCTGGACAGCAAGGATATTTTTGGGAAATGCATGAATTAATATTTGATAATAATAAAAAACTATCTGAAGAATTGTTTGTACAGTTTGCGGTTCAAATAAAGCTAGATATTTCTAGTTTTAAAAAATGTTTAAGTAGTACTGAAGCAAAACAAATTGTAGATAATAATATTTCTGAAGGCGAATTAATTGGCGTTAGAGGTACTCCTGCTTTCTTTGTAGGAAAAATAAAAGATAATAAACTGATTGATATCAGAGCCTTATACGGAGCTCAAAGTTTTTCTTCTTTTTCTAGAGTTATTAACACTTTAATGCAAAAGTAAGGTGGAATAGGCATGGATGTGCACATCTATCAAATTGGTATTGTAATTGTCAGGTGAGATGAATCCTCTTTGTAGATTTTTAACTCACATTGTTACTAAGGTTTTTAAATAACTTGATTAATGTGGAGGGGTCTTGGTCTAAAAAACCTTGATTACCATGTAATTGCATTAATTGAGCAGCAAGCCCAGACATTGGGATGCTATTACCTTGTTGAGTGGATAAATCAACAGCCATATTCAAATCTTTTAACAATGTTTGAACTCGCCATTTTATAGGTTCAAAAGATGCAGTTGCCATTTCGGGGCCTACAATTTGTAAAGGTTTTGAATCTGCAAATCCACCTGCTAAAGCTTGCGGTATTTTCTCCGCATCAACACCAGATGATTTGGCTAAAGCCATCATTTCAGCTATGACCATAACATTGCAACTAACGATCATTTGATTGCATACTTTAGTGACTTGGCCGCTACCCACTTCACCCATATGAGTTAATTGCTTATACAAAGGCCGTAATACGTCTTTCACTATTTCTATATCATCATCTGAACCGCCGGCCATAATCGCCAGAGTGCCTTGCTCTGCACCAGCTGTTCCTCCAGAAACAGGAGCATCAACCCAACGCATGCCGCATTGTTGTTTTAATTGTGATGATAAATCTTTGGTTGTTTCAGGATGAATGCTAGATAAGTCTATGATTAATTTTTCTGCTGAGCCCGAGTGAATAATTTCAGACTGTACAATAGATTCAACAATCTGAGTATTTGCCAGACATAAAATAATGACATCAGAGGCTTGTACCAAATCAGCAATATTATTAAAGGCGATAGCCCCTGCTTCAGTAACTATTTTTAACTTTTCAGCTGTGCGATTCCATACGTTGACGTTAAAGCCTGCATCCAGTAAACGAAGAGTCATGGGCTGTCCCATTAATCCAATGCCGATAAAGCCTAAGGTATATTGTTTTTTTGTCATTATTAACTGTGTTTGAGTGATATGATTTGAATCGTATCATTTATCGATTATAAATTGTGTAGAGATTAAATATGACAGATTTAAAGAAATTAATTATTACGCTAGTTTTATGCCTTAGTTTTAATAGTTCAGTTATAAATGCCGAACAGAAAAAAGCAGCGATTGCCACTGCACATCCCTTGGCTACTTATGCGGGATTTGAAGTTTTAGAGCAAGGTGGAAATGCATTTGATGCTGCTGTAGCAGTTAGTGCAGCATTAGCTGTGGTAGAACCTGCTGGATCTGGCTTAGGTGGCGGTGGGTTTTGGTTGATACATCGAGCAAGTGATGGTTTTGAAACTATGCTTGATGGAAGGGAAAAAGCACCTATTGCTGCCGATAAAGATATGTTTCTTGATGAGCAAGGCATGGTTATTAAAGGGCTTTCTAGAGATAGTGTGTTATCGGCCGGAATTCCTGGCTTGCCTGCGGCAATTGTACATTTATCAAAAAAATATGGTCGATTACCACTAGAACAAGTATTACAGCCTGCTATTCGTTATGCTCAACAAGGTTTTAGTATTGGTGAAAGACATAGAAAATTATTGAAATTTAGGTTGGCTGTTTTACAAAAAAATAAACAAGCGGCAGAAATTTTTCTTGATGATAAAAAAATACCAAATGAAAAGGCGATATTAAAACAAACAGATTTGGCTAATACACTTACTCAAATCGCTAAACTTGGCCGAGCAGGATTCTATGCGGGTGATGTCGCTCAAAAACTGACTGATTCTGTACAGCAAGCTGGGGGTATTTGGACATTAGAGGATTTAAAGCAGTACCAAATAATAGAGCGAGAACCTTTGCGAGGGGAATATAAAGGAATAAAAGTGACAAGTGCTGCTTTACCTTCTTCTGGTGGCATTGTTCTGATCGAGGCTTTAAATATTTTAGAAGCTTACCCACTTGAGCAATTAGATGAAATAACGCGGAAACATATTATTAGTGAAGC
>Ga0209494_1000330_pt1 | contig 20388 bp, 22 predicted proteins | sample EN1Hudseemescosm_FD_184628 | JGI IMG/M metagenome (GOLD analysis project Ga0209494, IMG submission 184628) | Methane-oxidizing microbial communities from mesocosms in the Hudson Canyon - EN1B Hudson Canyon (SPAdes) (version 2) | ecosystem: Environmental > Aquatic > Marine > Cold seeps | place... | reverse complement strand
CGTTATGAAGCATTAGCTTTATCAAATCTGCTTGTGTTAACTTGTCGTCAACTATCTCTTTATTATAATCTTCCAATGAAATTCTCCTTATTGACTTTATACAATCACAATAGATTTATACTTAACCCTTAGTGCGACTTATTTTGCGCATTTTTACCAAGGTTTTTCGTAGGATGGGTAGAGCATATTTTTGCGAAACCCATCATTTTTCGTGGGGTTGATGGGGTTCGCTATACAGCTAAAAAGACAGCTACGCTCTACCCATCCTACATAAATATAAATTGCAATATGGTAGCTACTGCCTAAAAATCATTATAAGGGTAAATTCAATAGAGAAATAAATTAAATAACAAATGTACGTATATGTCAAAGCTCACTACGCTATACCATAATATTTCTTGGTGCTTGAAATATCAGATATGTATTGGCTTGCCCTTAAATACAATTAATTTTATAATAGCTAATTAGTTCAGCATCAATTAGTTGATTAAGATTTCCCTGTAGAATGGATAGGCCGCCTTTTTACGGCTCGTGAGAGACGAATGAATCCCATGTTTGGGCGCTTCACCGCGCACCTAATCCCACTAGCAAGCTTACTTTATCAATGAAACACCTCTTCTAATTAAAGTATCCAAGCTAAATTACAACGGAGATTTTTTCCTGTCTCGTTCAATGACTCTAAAACAAAAACAGACAATGAAATTTAACCCATTATTAAAACTTCTCGTTAATGTTTAATATACTTAAAAGCCTTTGGTCATATCGCGGCTTTATATTAGGTAGTGTTAAGCGTGAGTTCCAATCCAAATACAGCAATTCTATTTTAGGTGCAGCATGGAACGTGATTAACCCACTTGCCATGATCTTGATTTATACCGTAATTTTTTCACAAGTGATGCGAGCCAGACTACCAGGGGTAGATAGCACCTTTGCTTATAGCATTTACCTTTGTGCTGGCATACTCACTTGGGGCTTATTTGCAGAAATAACGGCGCGCGCCCAAAACATGTTTCTTGAACATGCCAATTTAATTAAAAAGCTTAGCTTTCCGCGCCTATGCCTGCCAGTAACCGTGGTTGTAAGTGCCGTACTTAATTTTGCTATCGTCTTTGGACTTTTTACCCTGTTTTTGCTAGTGTCGGGTAATTTTCCAGGCCTAGCATTTGTCGCTTTGTTGCCGCTTTTTCTCATTCAGATCATGTTTGCAATCGGCCTTGGTATTAGCCTAGGCGTATTAAACGTATTCTTTAGAGATGTCGGTCAGTTTTTCAGTATAGTGCTTCAATTTTGGTTTTGGTTAACCCCCATCGTTTATTCAATTGATATCTTGCCAGAATCTGTACGCCCAATAATGGATCTAAACCCAATGGCAAGTCTAATTGCAGCTTATCAAGGTATTTTAGTCACGGGGCAGTGGCCACAGTGGCACACGCTTTGGCCGACAACAGTGCTGGCTTTATTTTTATGTGCTTTAGGTTTTAGATTGTTTCGTAAACACGCTGGTGAAATAGTGGATGAACTATAATGGGTACGATTACAGTTTCTAATTTAGGCAAGGCCTACAAACAATACCCCACCCGATGGTCACGACTAGCAGAATGGTTTATCCCTTTCAGCAAAATAAGACACAGCCTCAAATGGGTTTTACAAGATATTAACTTTACAGTGAAACCGGGGGAAGCAGTCGGCATTATCGGTATTAATGGTGCAGGTAAAAGCACACTACTCAAAATGATTACAGGTACCACACAACCTACGACAGGTAGTGTGCATATCACGGGTCGCGTTGCAGCAATGTTAGAATTAGGCATGGGCTTTCACCCTGACTTTACCGGTAGGCAGAATGCCATTATGGCTGGGCAATTGCTTGGCTACAGCAAAGAGGAAATTACCCAACTCATGCCAGAAATTGAAGCTTTTGCCGAAATTGGCGACTACATCGATCAACCAGTACGAGTCTATTCTAGCGGCATGCAAATGCGCCTAGCTTTTAGTGTTGCTACCGCACACCGCCCAGATGTGCTCATTGTCGATGAGGCGTTATCAGTGGGTGACGCAAGCTTTCAACACAAAAGCTTTGCCCGAATTCGTGAATATCGTAAGAAAGGCACAACCTTACTCATCGTTAGCCATGACAAAGGTGCCATCATGTCTATCTGTGACCACGCTATCTTGCTCAATGCTGGAAAATTAGCCATGCAAGGTGATCCAGAAGCAGTGATGGATTATTACAACGCCATGCTGGCTGGTCATCAGGATCAGGAAGTAAAGCAGGAAGTGATTGAAAACGGAAAAGTACGGACAATTTCCGGAACGGGTGAAGTTACATTGAATGACGTTACTTTAATGGATGCCGCTGGTCAGCAAATTGAAATGGTCGCCGTTGGACAGCCTGTTTCACTACGCGTAACGACGACCTGTAAGACTAAAATCAAAGAGTTGGTTGTTGGCTATATGATCAAAGACCGCTTAGGCCAACCTATTTTTGGTACAAACACCCACCACCACAAGCGTAAACTGAACAATCTGCAAGATAATGAAAAAATAGAATTTAATTTCGATTTCCAGGCTAACCTTGGGCCTGGCACTTATTCAATTACCATTGCATTACACGCTGACGAGACCCATCTCGCCAAAAACTACGAATGGCGAGATCATGCACTGGTGTTTAGTATGCTCAATATCGACAAGGAAGAATTTGGTGGCGTGGCATGGATTCCTCCCGTTGTGAGGTGTTCCGTATGAGTAACGGATTCTATCGCGCATTCGAAGAGCGTCATCGAGGCTCTCGCGAGCTTATTAAAGAGCGCCTCGCTGTCTATTTACCATTTGCAGAGCCTCTGTTGAAAGCATATCCTGCCGCTGCTGCTATTGACCTTGGTTGTGGTCGAGGAGAGTGGCTAGAAGTGCTCACTGGGGTAGGTTTCAACCCACTGGGTGTAGACCTTGATTCAGGTATGCTTGCAGCCTGTCACGAATTAGATTTAATCGTCGAACTTGACGATGCTATTGCTTATTTGTCTAAGCTTTCGGATGACAGCCAAGCCGTAGTGTCTGCTTTTCATATTGTTGAGCATATTAGCTTTGATCAATTACAAACATTAGTCGCAGAGGCGATGCGGGTGCTCAAACCCGGTGGTCTTCTGATCATGGAAACACCAAACCCGGAAAATATTATCGTTGCTACACGTAACTTCTATCTCGATCCGACGCATAAACGACCAATCCCGCCAATGTTGCTGACCTTCATCGCAGAGTATGCTGGCTTTTCCCGTGTAAAGACGCTTCGACTTCAAGAGCCCAAAGAACTCATTAAAAAAGAGAATGTTAGTCTGCAAGATGTATTTGGCGGAGCAAGCCCAGATTATGCGATTGTTGCTCAGAAACATGCATCCGATGATGTTTTGGTGCTGACGAACGAAGCTTACAGTCTGGACTACGGCTTAAGCCTTGAAGATTTACTGAGTCGCTGGGATAGTCGCTTTGGTCGTTTGGAAGCCAAAACCGAGCAAGCCCAGATAGCTTTAATTTCCATACAGCAAAGTTCCTCATGGCGATTAACTGCTCCGCTAAGATCTGCAAATAAATTAGCTAGAAAATTACTTTCACGTTGGTCAATATGAAAATTTTTATTGAGTGTGGTATCAGCTTAAATTCGCCTTACAATACGGGCATTCAAAGAGTTGTACGTAACATCGTTCGCGAATCTGAATCGGTAGGACAACAATTAGGTGTCGAATGTATCCCCGTGATGTTTGCGGGCAATAGCTTCCGCATTTATAAGCCAAAAAGTGATCGAAAAGATAGTTCGTTAATAGTATTACTCGGCATATTTTTAAAAGGTTTAAGTAAACTTAATAATTTATTAAGTAAGTTGCCACCTAAAATGGGATATTCCAAGCTCAAAATTATTGTAAGACCTTATAGCAGGCCTCTCTATTTTAAATGTCAAAACCTTCATGAACTTGGGAATGAAGATGACATAATGAGTGACCAACTCTTGCACGGTATGCCAAATAAACCACAACAAGAAATAGCTAGTGCAGAAGAGCCTGATGTTCTCTTACTACTGGATTCAAATTGGGATGTTCAAATGTGGGGTGCTGTCGATAAGTTTCGCGCTAAAGGAGGGCATGTTTGTCCGGTACTTTACGACCTAATTCCATTCACTCATCCAGAAACAGTTGAGGAACATACTCGTATTGCACATACCTCATGGTGGTTAGATGCGCCATTACATGTTGACTCTGTTATGTGTATTTCAAATACAGTGCGTAATACATTTTTACAATGGCAAAATGAATTTGATTTGGAGCGAAAAATTCCAGCAGACAAAGTTGGCTATTTTTATCTGGGATCAGAGTTGTCGGTGGTTGAGAATGAGCAATTGTCATTGCTTGAACTAGTCAGCTGTGGCGTTCCATATTTTCTTGTGGTTGGATCAATAGAACCTCGAAAAAATCATTCAACGATTCTGGATGCGTTTGAAATTCTCTGGCAGCGTGGTGAGATGATTAACTTGCTGATTGTGGGAGGGCATGGCTGGAAATCACAGAATTTCATTCAGCGCGTTGAGCAACACCCTCTGTTAAACAAACATCTATTCATGCCTGAACGAGTTAACGATACCGAATTGAACTGTGTGTATAAAGCAGCTGAGGCCTTAATTATCGCTTCGTTTGAGGAGGGGTTTGGCTTGCCAATAGTTGAAGCATGCCAGCGCGGGTTAGATGTAATATGTAGCGACATTCCCGTGTTTCATGAAGTGGCAGGAGACAGGGCTACTTACTTTGATCCGTATGATCCTGCAAGCCTGATGCAAGTAATAGACAGTCAAATTAGCCGCACAGCACATCTTTCTGGCAATGACAAGAAAGTTGTTAACTGGATAACTTGGCGAGAAAGTGCCAAGCAATTATTCACGCGGGTTTTGTTAAATGTTAGAGACTAAATAGATATGATTTTTTTGAAATCTACACAAACGTATTAAAGGCTAAATGATTATATGGAAAATAAAATAAATGCAAAATGGTGTGATTTAATAAAAATAATCTAAGGTTATAAATTATATGAAAACTATATCCATATTAATACCTACGTACAATGAAGAAAAAAACATCAACCCTTTGTACCTAGCAATTGAAAAAGAAGTTACATTACATCATGAAAAGTATAGTTTTGAATATTTTTTTATTGATGACGGAAGTGCTGATGCTACAGTGAGTATACTGGAGGAGCTTTCCAAAACAGATAGTAAGGTGAAAATCATAGAACTATCTAGAAATTTTGGGAAAGAAATTGCCTTGACAGCAGGGCTTCATTACATTGAGTCAGATGCATTGATTATAATGGATGCAGACCTACAGCACCCTCCCGTGCTAATATCAGCATTAATTAATGAGTGGGAAGCGGGAGCAGACATTGTCACAACTAAAAGATTGGATATTGAAAATAGAGGGCTATTAAAAAAGTGGGGGTCAGCATTATTTTATAAATTAATGAATTTAATTAGTGATACTAAAATGTCCCCTGGTTCAACAGATTTTAGACTCTTAGATAAAATAGTGGTAGTAGAACTAAAAAAATTTACAGAACGAAATCGCCTAGTCAGAGGCCTGATAGACTGGATGGGATTCAAAAAAGTGGAGGTTGAATTTAGTGCTCCAGATAGATCCTTTGGAGAACCAGGATACACATTAAAAAAATTGTTTGAGTTAGCAATAAATAGCCTGACTTCGTTTTCACTGTTTCCTTTAAAGCTTACGGGCTACCTTGGGGTGCTAATATCAATAGTTTTTGGAGGGTTATTTTCTTGGATGTTAATTGATAAATACTTGCTGGGTCAAAATACATATACTTCATTAGCATATGTAATTGTTGCCAATACTTTCCTTGTCGGAGTTATTCTAATGGCGCTGGGAATGGTTTCACTCTATATAGGATATATTCATACTGAGGTTATGAATAGGCCACTCTTTATAATTAGAAAAAAAGTTAACATTAAAGGTGAGATAACTTGATTCAAAAAAATATATTCTTCTTCATAGGAACTACAGCAGAATTGATTAAAGTTTTCCCCATCATGAGAGAGCTGGATAGGCAAGGAAGAACATACAAAGTAATAGCTTCTGGTCAGAATAGGTTAGACAAAGAGATTATTCTTAAAACGGGCGTTAACCCTGTAGATATACAACTATCAAATATTGATATTAGTCAGTCAGTCTTGGGGCTTTTTTCCTGGTTTTTTTCTACAACGCTAAAGTCTTTATTTAAACTGAGAACAGTGTTCCGACAATGTCATAAAAAAAACTCTCTCCTAGTGATTCATGGTGATACTATTTCAACTGTGATGGGAGCCTTTCTTGGGACGGTGTTTAGGTTGAATATAGTACATATTGAAGCAGGCTTGAGATCCTATGATTTTTTCAACCCCTTTCCTGAAGAAATAGATCGAATGCTTGTGTCAAGCTTAAGCGATATGCACTGCTGCCCAAATTATTGGGCCATGAATAATGTAAAAAATAAGAGTGGAGTAAAAGTTAACACTATTCAAAATACTTTACTTGATAGTTTAAACTTTGCTCTAAGTTTAGAGGATAAAAGTAATTTGTATAAAGAGTTATCCAGAGATGATTTTTTTATTTTTGTTTTTCATCGACAAGAAAACTTATTTGATGAAGCACTTCTCAAAACAGTTTTTACTAAAATTTTAGCCTACTCTAAAATGAATATAAAATGCTTATTGATTATGCATAGCCCTACAGAAGTTGCATTACGTAAAACTAAATTACTAGAAAGCATCCAAAGCCAGCCTAACGTTAGAATAACGGGCAGGTTAAGTTATTTTGATTTTATGAATGTACTTTCAATTTCAAAATTTATCGTGACGGATGGAGGGAGTAATCAAGAAGAGTCTTATTATTTTGGGAAGCCTTGTTTGATCCTGAGGAAAGCAACAGAACGAAATGAAGGGTTGGATGAAAATGCTAGTCTCAGTGGATTGGATATGGATAAAGTCGATCATTTTTTAATCAACTATAGATTATATAACCGAGATAAAGTGGAGCTTGAGCAATCACCAAGTAATATTATAATAAACGCAATGTTAGAAGAGTAATTTGTCAATGGCATATTATGATGATGAACAACTAAAGCAATTAGGTTTTAAGTATATAGGTAGCAATGTCAAAATAAGCGATAAAGCGAGTATTTATGACTGTGAACAAATTGAGATTGGAGACAACAGTCGAATTGATGATTTTTGTGTAGTAAGCGGCAAAATATCGATAGGAAAAAATGCTCATATCACGCCTCACTGCTTACTTGCTGGTGGAACAGAAGGCATTATATTTCAAGACTTCACTACGATCGCATATGGTAGTCAAGTATTCACACAATCTGATGACTATAGTGGGAATGCGATGACTAATTCGACCATACCTGAAAAATATAAAAATGAATATAAAGCAGAAATCGTAATTGAAAGATTTTCAATTATCGGTGCCGGTTCGGTTATATTCCCTGGCGTGCGTTTAGCAGAGGGAACCTCAGTAGGGGCTATGTCACTTGTTATGAAAAATACGAGCTCATGGGGAATCTATGTTGGTCAGCCTGCAAAACGAATAAAAGACAGAAGTAAGTCAATGTTGGACAAATTCAATCAATACACGAGTGAAATAGAAAGTGATACCATTTAATAAACCTCCATATATAGGTAACGAAGACGCATTCGTACTAGAATCAATCCATAGCTCTAAAATGTCTGGAGATGGTCAATTTACGCAAAAATGTCATCAATGGTTTGAAGAAAAACTAAACTGTAAAAAAGCATTATTAACAACATCATGTACTCATGCTTTGGAAATGTCTGCTATTTTACTGGGTATAAAAGAAGGCGATGAAGTTATCATGCCTTCATATACTTTCGTGAGTACGGCAAATGCATTTGTGTTACGTGGGGCAAAGATAGTTTTTGTTGATGTTCGCCCTGACACAATGAATATTGATGAAACAAAAATCGAAGCTGCAATAACAGATAAGACAAAAGTCATTGTGCCTGTTCATTATGCTGGCGTGGCATGTGAAATGGATACAATTTTAGCTATTGCAAATAAGCATCAGTTATTTGTTGTTGAAGATGCAGCACAGGCGATGATGAGTACTTATAAAGGCAGGGAACTTGGTACTTTGGGGGATATTGGTGTTTATAGCTTTCATGAAACAAAAAATTTTACTAGTGCTGGGGAAGGCGGTCTATTAATTATTAATAGAGATGATTTATCCGAACGAGCTGAGATAATAAGAGAAAAAGGGACAAATAGAAGTCAGTTTTTTCGAGGAATGACGGATAAATACTCCTGGGTTGATATTGGAAGTAGTTATTTACCGAATGACCCTAGTGCGGCATATTTATGGGGACAATTACAAAATTCTGAACAAATAACAGCAGATAGGATGAATAGCTGGAATAACTATTATCAGGGTTTAATAGAGTTAAAAGAAAAAAGGTTGATAGCGTTACCAACAATACCTGTTGAATGCGAACATAATGCGCATATGTTCTATATTAAAGTCAAAAGTCTTAATGTTAGAACAGAACTGCTTAATTATTTTAAGAAAAATGATGTGTTAGCTGTTTTTCACTATGTTCCACTACACTCAGCTTTGGCAGGAATAGAATTTGGGCGGTTTCATGGAAATGATGAGTTTACTACCAATGATAGTAACGAGCTTGTTAGATTGCCGATTTACTATGGAATGAACTCTGAAGACCAAAGTAAGATTGTGAAACTTGTATTCGATTTTTTTGAGAGTGACCATGAATAAGTCAGTGACAATCATTATTGCAACTTATAATTCTCAGTCCCTTCTCGAAAAAGTATTTAATGCTCTGAATCAACAAACTTACCCCAAAGAATTAATTAATGTTATTGCTGTTGATGGCGGCTCAACAGATAGCACCAAAGATTATGTGCTTGCACGTGGCTATACAGTTATTGATAACCCTCGTACAGAGCCCGTTTATGCCAAATATTTAGGGTATTTATCGGCAAATTCTGATTATGCAATTTACCTTGATCATGATGAAGTTATAGAGAACCCTCGGAGTATAGAGGAGAAAATAGCGTTATTTGAAAGCAATGATGAAGTTAAAGCTGTTTTGAGTAGTGGATATAAAACGCCCGCAGGAATTTCATTTATCAATGATTACATTAACGAGTTTGGCGATCCATTTTCAGCTTTTAGATACCATTTATCTAAGATGGATCACTTCTTTTTAGCAAGAATGAAAAAAAAATATAAGGTAATAGAAGAAACGAGTAATGGTGTTTATTTTGAGTTTAATAGTAACAAAAATTTACCGATTATCGAGTTGGTCGCCGCTGGAAGCATGATTGACCTTAAGTTTTTTAAAGACACATTTCCTGAAACATATAAAGAACCTCATACCTTACCTCATTTCTTCTACATGCTGATCGAGAAAAAGAAGCAGATTGCAATTGCAAAAAATGATGCCATATTTCATTATTCATCCGATACATTTTGGAAATATTTGAATAAAATAAAGTGGCGAATAAAAAATAATATATTTTTCCCTCATATGAGCAAAGCTGGGTTCAGTGGACGAGAAAAGCATGAACAAGGTATAGTGAAATATAAAAAATACTTATATATACCTTACGCTTTTTCCTTTGTATTTCCTTTTATTGATAGCCTCTATCTGGTTATAACAAGAAAGAAACTTTCCTACTTCATTCATTTTCCACTGACTATCTATACAGCATCTTATATATTAGGCTATAGCGCAGCGAAATTATGTGGCTATAAGCCTTACATGAAAAGCTATGATGAGAAAAAAGTAATCAATAGGGGCGAAATTTGATGATGGTTTTATATAAAAAGATAAAAAATTATGGGATCAGAAAAACAATAAAGTTTGGTTTGTTTGAAAGTTATAGATTTTTATATTTGAGGATATGTAAACAGTCATACTCATTAGATGGAGAGGATTTGATTATTGATCGCCTGCTAAAATATAAAAATAATGGCTTTTATATAGATGTTGGTGCAAATGATCATAATAGGTTAAGTAATACAAAAATATTTTATAAACGAGGTTGGCGCGGTATTAATATTGATGTGAATCCTAATGCAATGCGCTCTTTTAAAAACATAGACCCGAGGATATAAATATAAACGTGGGTATTGGTGAAAAAGATAGCTTGATGGATTTTTTTTGTGATGTTACCTGCTACCGTCAGTACTTTTAGTGTGGAAATGAAAGATAGAAATGTTAATGAAAGGTGTACGCATATTGATACAATAACGGTGCCCGTAAAAACGTTATCGTCAGTATTGGCATCACACTTGCCAGAGGATACTATTATAGATTTTATGAGCGTAGATGTTGAAGGTTTTGACTTCGAAGCCATTAAATCAAACGATTGGAAGATATATCGACCAACAGTGATATGTATAGAATCGCCAACTTCTTTTTGGAGTGGAGATTTTAAAAGGCAAACTCTAGAGATCGAAAATTACCTCAATGATGTGGGATATGAACTGGCATACCATAATAGTATGGATGCTTTCTACAAAGAGCGTTAAATAATGATTGTATTATCTCACCGCGGTTATTGGAAAAAAGACTCAGAGAAAAATAAGGCGATAGCATTCGAACGAAGTTTCTCTCTGGGGTTTGGAACCGAAACAGACATAAGAGAATATAAAGGAGAGTTAGTGATTTCCCATGATATCGCAGATGAAGCATGTATGAGCGTTGAACAGTTTTTTGAGTTATATAATGGCTATGACTTAGAGCTTCCATTGGCATTGAATATAAAATCTGATGGTTTACAGCAGCCTTTATCCCACTTATTATCCAAGTATAATATTGTAAATTATTTTGTATTTGATATGTCTGTTCCTGATGGCCTACAGTACTTAGCCCATAAAATTAACTCGTATACGCGACAAAGTGAATATGAGAATCCCCCGTCGTTTTACCAAAACTCGCAAGGTGTCTGGCTTGATGAGTTTAATGGACACTGGATTAGTAAATCCATTATTAAACAACACTTAAAATATGGAAAAAAAGTGTGTATTGTCTCACCTGATTTACACAAAAGAGCGTATGAGCCTGAGTGGCAAGACTATAAAAGCATGGAACAAAACAACGATATTAATGAGCTCATGATTTGTACTGATCACCCTGAAAAAGCAAGGTTATTTTTTAATGCGTAAAATTAAAGCAATTATTTTTGATATGGATGGAGTCTTAATCGAAGCAAAGGATTGGCACTATGAGTCCTTAAATAAGGCGTTACAGCTTTTTGGCATGGAAATCAGTCGTTACGATCATTTGATTACTTATGATGGCCTACCGACTATGAATAAATTAGAAATGCTGAGTACTGAGCAAGGGCTTCCTTCTGGACTACATGACTTTATTAATGAGATGAAGCAGCAGTATACGATGGAAATTGTTTACACTCACTGTAAACCGACCTTTTATCATGAGTACGCATTATCAAAATTAGTGAACGATGGATATAAGCTTGCAGTTGCATCTAACTCCGTACGAAATACGATCGATGTCATGATGGAAAAATCATCATTAAAAAGCTATTTAGAGTTTTTCCTGTCAAGTCAAGATGTTGAAAATGGCAAGCCAGATCCTGAAATCTACCTTACGGCTATTAGAAAGTTGAGCCTTTCACCAAGTGAATGCATGATAGTTGAAGATAATGAACGAGGAATAAAAGCCGCAAGAGCTAGCGGAGCATGGGTGATGGAAGTTGACGAGGTTGACGAGGTTACCTACCAAAACATACAAGTACACATCAAAATGTTTGAGGACCAAATGCAGTGATTAATATATTGATTCCCCTAGCTGGAAATAACCAGTTCTTCTCAGAGTCTGATTATCCCTATCCTAAGCCATTGATTGAGATAAATGGTAAAACAATGATTGAGCATGTAATTGATAATTTTTCATCTATCTCTTGTGATAAACAGTTTATCTTTATCGTTAATAGTAATGATTGTAAAAAGTATCACTTGCATAATGTATTGAATCTTTTATGTGACAATGCGTGCACAATAATCAAAATTGACCATGAAACGAAAGGTGCTGCATGCAGCGCTCTCATGGCAGTAGAGTATATTAACAGTGATACACCTCTAATTATAGCTAATGCAGATCAAGTTATTAATGCTGATATGCCAAGTGTGCTTAAGTGTTTTGATGAGTCTGATGCTGGCGTTATCACTTTTAACTCTGTTCATCCTAGGTGGTCTTATGTAAGAAAAGATGGGCAAGGGCATATAATCGAGACATCAGAAAAACGCCCTATCAGCACTCATGCGATAGCAGGGTTTTACTATTTCAAACGGGGGCGAGATTTTTGTGATGGTGCTATGTCGATGATTAAGAAAGACGCAAATGTTAGTGGGCTTTACTATGTTGCGCCAGCACTCAATGAAATGGTTTTGAAAAATAAAAAAATTACTATGTTTGAAATAGGTAATGACAATTATCACTCATTTTATACACCCAATAAGATTAAAGAATATGAGGATTTAAAATTATGCTAATTGAATTAACTGAGCAATATATTGATGCATTTTCGTCTAAAGATATAGTAAAAATATCATCACTCTTAGAGGATTTTTTTTGCCTTGAAGATCCCATAATTAAAAGAGTTGAGGGTAAACAAGCTTGTATTGATATGATACAGGGTATTTTCGATTCATGTGAAAAGATAACGTTTGTAGCAAAAAATATTTTTCAACAGGACAAAACAACTATTATCGAATTTGAATTAATGCTAGACAAAACTGCATTACAGGGAGTTGATATTATTGAGTGGGAAAATGACAAAATGAAAGAGCTAAGAGCTTATTTGGATGTTCCCTGTGAGGATAAATAATGAAAGTAGCTAAGTTGGATCAAATGGTAAAAGGCTGGTTTGTAGGAGGTTTTGAACCAACTTTATTAAACACTAGTGATGTAGAGGTTGCAGTAAAATCATATCAAAAAGGCGACTTTGAAGATATGCATTATCACAAAGTAGCGACTGAAATTACAGTGATAATTAGTGGACGAGTTAAAATGAATGGTATCGAATATTCCAAAGGCGATATTGTAACTATAGAGCCAAATGAGGCAACTGACTTTGAAGCATTAGAAGATACGATTAACACTGTGGTTAAAATACCCGGGCAAGCTGATGACAAATATTTAGGGAAACCATAATTATGATTAATATTGTTATTCCTATGGCTGGTGCAGGAAGTCGATTTTCTGCGGCAGGCTATGAAAAACCAAAACCATTTATTGATGTAGATGGGAAACCAATGATTGCAAGAGTCTTAGAGAATCTTGCTTATTTAGATGCTAAATACATCCTGATTGCTAGGAAAGAGCATTTATTAAGAGAGCAGTCATTAGTTCAAGAATTAGAACAAAACTATAATGTTATTTTTATCCCAATTGAAGAGTTAACTGAAGGTACTGCTTGCACCGTTCTTTATGCTAGAAAATATATAAATAATGAAACGCCATTACTAATCGCTAATTCTGATCAAATTGTAGATATGAACATAGCCAATTTTATTGATGATTGTGAGCAACGAGAGCTAGATGGATCCATTTTGACTTTTGTAGATAAAGATAAAGATCCGAAATGGTCTTTTGCAAAACTTGATCAGAATAATTTTGTTATAGAAGTAAGAGAAAAAGTTGTTATCTCAGAATATGCAACTGTAGGAATATATTTTTATTCAAAAGGAAGAGACTTTGTAAATTCCTCCATTGATATGATCATTGAAAATGAACGCGTAAATGGAGAGTTTTATACTTGCCCCACTTATAATTATGCAATACGTGAAAACTTAAAAATTGGTATTTATAATATTAATTTTAGCCAAATGCATGGTATAGGAACCCCAGAAGATTTAGATACTTACTTAGAATCGGTATAATGATGGAGGTTTTATCATTAGTTAATTTTGATAATCTGGCTAGAGTAGATTATTTACAAAGATCTTTCAAAAGCTTTTATATATATAATGAGGTTCAAAGACATATAGTCATTGATGGCTCTAAATATATGGGTAAGCAGAAAGATATCTACGATGAGCTAGGTATTGAATATTATCATATGCCGACTTCATTTTCACAGCGCCTAAAATTTGGTGTGGCACTATTAAAGCAAGATTATTTTGTTTTTTTACCAGATGATTATGAATGGATATTTTCGCTTCCTATTGAGCAAGCTATAGCTGAGTCGCGAGAAAATAATATAAAAGAACTTAAATTTGTATGTCCACCAATGCAATGGTTTTCTATGCAAAACCCAAGCATAGAAGACTGGTATGACGAAAATTACACTCTACAGAAAATTCATGTTCCAACTCAAAGTGGAAATATTCTAAAAAGATTTTTATGGAATATTCATACAAAACTTACAAATGGTGAAACATTGGTAAGGAATGGGAATTTATTGATTGCTGAGAGACAGATGCGAAGATCTTTTATGCAGCAGTTCTCCTTAGGATGTCATTTAATGGAAACAGAGTTCGTTGCTGGGCTTTGTCGAAATATGCCTAATGATATTTTGTCAGCAGGTAAAGTGGAAAAATATATTTACAAAAAATTGGCGTTTAGAACATATTTAACTGCATACTTTAAAATGCTAACACCAGCATTTCATTTTATTGACCTTGAGGTTGAAGGACAAGATAAAATACATATTGCAAGTACAAATTTAACAGAGAGTAATCGGAGATATATAAAGTGTTAATGAATATAAAAGCATCGCTAAAAGAATTTTTGTCTTTTAAGTATAAAAAAATACCATGGGTACGATTAAAATTTAATATTTTTTTTTCTAGACTTAACTCGAAGAATGACAAAACTCCAGCTGATTATCTAGCAATGCAAAAACGACAATTTAACATAGCTGCAAGTGTTGCAAAGGTTAAACCAGGGGAGTTAACTGGTGACTGTGTTGCAGCAGTGGATTGGGAGTTTCAAAACAATTTTCCTGGCTACAATCACAATATGTGGGTATATATACCCGTAGTCGAAACGGGTGCAGTTGGACTAGAATACGGGTGTGGTCCTGGAAGAAATATGATGTATCTTTCAACTAAAGTAAAAAGAATTGACGGTGTAGATATTTCCGAAAAAAATTTACAAAATGCAAAAACATATCTAGGCGAGGTTTCATCTGCTGGACAGCAACCTAATTTATATTTGACTGAAGGTGATGATTGTGGCGATGCACCATCGGACACATATGATTTTGCCTATAGTGTAATTGTATTACAACATATTTCTGTTTGGAGTATTCGGAATAATATATTTAAAGATATCTATAGAACGCTAAAGGTCGATGGAGTATTTATTGCTCAAATGGGATTCGGTAAAGATATTAATAATACTGCAGCTTATAATGATGACATATATAGTGCAGGAGTGACTAATGGGGCGTTTGATGTATGTGTGAGTGATCCGAGTCAAATAGAAAAAGACCTGACAAGAATTGGGTTTACAGATTTTTCCTATGTTATTGAAGATGTGCCGGATGAAATCTCTAGTACATTTCCACAATTTATCTATTTTAGAGCAAAAAAGGCATCACTTTAATGCAAGAGCAGTTAATCACAATTGGTGTTCCTACATATAATCGGCCTGAAGGCTTACGACACACGCTCGAGTGCTTACATAAACAAACCTATAAAAATTTGAGAATTGTCATTTCTGATAATTGTTCGGATGCTGAAGAGCTAGTCAACTCGATTGTGAATGAGTTTATAGAGAAAGATTCTAGAATTGAGTTTTTTAGGCAGAAAAGTAATATTGGTGCGATAAAAAATCTAATTTTTTTACTTGATAAAGCTCAAACAGAGTTTTTTATGTGGGCTGCGGATGATGATGAGTTTAGCGAATCACTAGTAGAAGAATTACAGCATACATTACTTAAAAGTTCTGATGCGGCTGTTGTAATCTCTGGTGTTAAAGTAACGGATAAAATGGAGGCTGAACGCCCAATTACAATTGAGTTAACTCAATATTTACAAAAATTATCAGGAAGTACAGCTTTTGAGAGGTTTAATAATTACATCAAACAGCCTGTTGAGCACGGTCGAGCCAGAATTTTGTGGGGGTTATGCAGAAGAGAGACGCTAAGTAGGGCTGTTAATGATATAGTTAATCGATCAGATAAAGCAGAGATTCTATGGATTGACTTTCCTGTTGATTTACAAATTTTGAAATATGGTGATGTTATTGTAGTTCCTAAAGAGTTATTCCATGTATACCTACTTCCATCATCGGATGGACTTAGAGAAGGTAACTTATTTGATAAAAAAGAAATTAAGATGTGCAAAAGAAGCTACGATGCATATCGGCTAGTGGTAAATAACAGCACATTTACTTCAGATCAAAAGAAATATCTCAATATGATCTTAATAAAACAAGAAAGAAAAGACTTAATAAAGATAATACCATTCTACTTTATTAAACGGTTTTCGCCGTGGCTGGCAAGAAATTTGAAGAAACTTTACTTCAAATTCATATGAAGAATAGCTTTTTAAGAGTCAATATCTTTGTCCTAATAATTGCAAATAGTGCAAATGTCTTTTCCTATTTTTTTCAGTTTATTATGGGAAGATACTTGAGTATCGAGGATTTTAGTGTCTTAACTTCTGTGAATTCATTGGGAATAATTGTTGGTGGAGTGCTTGGTGTGGTTCCCTACATTGTTTCGAAGTACATTATTGAGTTAAAAGGAAGAAGAGAATTATTATCTAATTTTCTGCGGCAGATGTTTATTGTTACATTGTATGCATTAGGGGTTTTTTCTTTAAGTGTCATCCTTTTTATAGGGAACATTGGCGAGTATCTAAAGCTAGAAAACCATTTACCTATTTATATATTTTTATTAAACTTAAATATGGTTACATTGCTTAGCGTTTCCTTTGGAGCAATGCAGGGACTGCTGATGCATGTGAGAGTCTCCATTAAGGGAGCTTTAGTATCTGTTTTAAGGCTAATCTTTGCCATTGTAATTGTCGTATTTATGGGGTATTCATATAATGGCGCATTGCTAGCTTCGTTGCTAGCTAATGTGATTGTCGGTTTATGGGTTTATAGCATAGTCAACAAGCATATTCCTTTAAAAAACATCAAGCATAAACCTATATCCAAAGAGGTATATAAAAATATTGTGTCGTATGCACTTCCTGTCAGCTTGACATGGCTGGCCATTGGCTTAATAACTAATATTGATGTAGTACTTGTAAAGCACTATGCCAGCGAAGTTGAAGCTGGTGAATATTCGGTCGCAGCAATTATTGCGAGAATAGCCGTTTTTTTACCTGGAGTTTTATTGACGGTACTTTTTCCGCAAGTTAGTCAAAATAATGTGGATGGAAAAAGTTCGATAGCAACGTTGCTGGTTGTTATGATGCTGACATTATTATTAGCCGGTTGTTTTGCGATTACAGTCTATTTCTTCCCAGAGGCTTTTATCACATTATTATTTGGAGATAAATTTTTGGGTGGGACTGAAGCCTTAATTATCATCGCTTTTGCGATGAGTATCGTCGCTATTATTAGCGTGATATTCAATTTCTTTTTGGCGAAAAACCTATACAGCTACTTATATGTCACTTATATTTTATTTGCTATTTCAGCTGTTTATATCTATAAGATAGATAATTTTACTGCCATAGATATTGCATATGCAGTTTTATATATATGCGTGGCATTATTAATTACAAATAGTTTGTTGCTTTTCTATTATTGGTACAGAGGGCCCCGTAAAAATGCCATTTAAAAGCAAGTTTAGAGATGAAGAACAATATTCTTCATATATTATTATAGCGCTATTTTTAGTTTTTTCACTTTGGAAGTTTTATCCATCTTTAGGCGTCGGAGTGACGGTATCACAGGCTAGCGGTGATGGCTTGGGGACGATTACATGGATGACTGATGTTGCTGTTCAAGCGCATAAACAACCTATAGCATATTTATTATCTGATATGACTAAGATCGATGGTGCAGGGTTAGGTGCATTTCCAGCGGTGCCAATTAATAGTATTCAAAAAGTAATAATATATATAATCTCATTTTTTTTCGAATTGGATGATATTTATGATATTTATGCTTTACTGGGGTTCTTTTTAGTCGGTGTATCTTCATATTTTTTATTTAGAGAGTTTGGGGTCAATAGTTTTTTATCCTTTTTTGGGGCTTTTTTACTATTAAATAATGATAATTTCTATGCTAGAGTAGGAGGACACCTAACTTTAGCAATTCCATTCGCACCGATACTGGTAACGCTAGTTGTCGTTAAGCTGTCAAAAATTACGTCATTACTTAATATGTTTGGGGTTGCGTCCCTTATAGCTTTTAATTTCTCAATGAATGAATACTATGGCTATTATGGGGGGCTTTTTTCTGTTGCATTATTTTTAGGATTGTATTTTTACTATCATCCAGTGAATTCATTATCTGTTAGCAATACAGCACTGTTGACAAAAAATATAACGATTACTTGCTTGTTTTTTGTTTTATTAATGAGCTTGCTTTATCCCAACTTGGTTGGAGAAAAAATAATAGGTTTATTTATTCATGATAATGCCATTAGCTCTGCCGAGAATTCTTTTCGTAGTTACCAAGATTTTATAGCATATTCTATTAAAAATCATTGGTATCTATTTTATCCTGCAAGCTCACTTTTACCCCAGATAATCGACTTAAGTTTTTTCACTCGCGATACTTTTTACGAGCAGAGCTTTAGGGTCGGGCTGGTTATACCATTATTTATACTTGGTATATTCGTAGTATCTCTAATTTCTAAACATGACTGGGTAAGAGATAGGCGAGTATTGCTTATCTATTCTTTTTTACCAGCAATTATATTGATTTTTTTATTATCAAATGATCCACGGGGCGGCTGGTCCTTTGTTAATTTCACCTATGAATTAACGGGTATATTTAGAGTTTCTTCACGCGCTTACCTATATGTAGCTATATTGTTAATAGTATTATTTATAATTTACTTAGATGTACTTTATACCTACTTGCAGGACCTTTTTTCTAGGAAAAAACATATATACTTTATAAGTGGAGTGATATTGCTAGGCGTAACTTTGGATGATACTCTCCAGTACAAGTTATGGACTGAACAGATTTCAGTTTATCAGCTACCTGATACTAGCTTTTATCGAGATTTAGCGGAGAGAGACCAAGGTAGGGTGATTGAACTACCTTTTTACCACTTTCCTGAAGACCCTCCTGAAAAAGGCTACCCATTAGGCTTTTATAGGTCAACTTATCAATTTGAACTTGTAAATGCTATTTTACCTCAAAATAATCCTTCATATAATGGCTATACTGCATTATATAATCTGCTGAAAGAGCCGAGTGAAGATGCAATTTCATTTCTTCAAGGTATTGGCGTCAAATATATAGTGATCAACTCTACTGCTATAAAATGGAAAAAAGGAACTGGTGAGCTGAAACTACTTAGTCAGAATAAAGATAGATCTCTTTTTCAAATAGAAAATGCAGTAGATATTGATAAAGAGGAAGCGTTAAATAAGATAAATGAACTAGCCATTTTCACTATGCTTGATAATGATGAAGTTCTCTTTAATACTCAGGAAAGCAGAAAGCTTCTTAAAAAAGGTTTTTCCGGGACGGAAGACTGGGGAGTTTGGTCTGATAGCAAAGTTGCAAAGATTCATTTTAAGCATCACTCTGATAAAAAATCTTATTTAACGATTAAGTACATGGTATTTGGTAACCAAAATATTATTTTTCATGTTAATGGCGACATAATCAAATCAGTTTATAACACTCATGCTGGTCCCCATGAGGTTCAGTTACCAATAAAAAAAGGTGATTCCAATGTGGTTGAAATAAAGTTTGAAATTCCAACGGCACTTTCTCCAAATTCACTTGATATGAATAATCAAGATACCAGATCATTAGGAATAGGGTTACTTAAAATGCAATGAAAGATCAAGGAGTAGCCAGTAATACTGCTACCAGTCACGTTAATTCATTTTATATCAAACAGTTGCAATATTAATTTCTTGGCTTCGTCATTAGGAAATAATTCTTTGGAAAATTACACGTGCTTTATGAAAAGCTTACGTTCATTAGATAATGGTGCAGTTGAGTAAGTTTATGCAAACGATAGCTAACCGATATGTCCGTTATTTTATGCCACACGCAATAGAACAGGAACTATCTGGGAAGGTCGATTTAAATCATGTCTAGTCGATAGTGAAAATTATCTTTTTACCCTTTATCCTTATATTGAGATGAACCCTGTTAGAGCGAGTATGGTTAGCAATATTGCTGAG
>Ga0209494_1000329_pt1 | contig 20422 bp, 18 predicted proteins | sample EN1Hudseemescosm_FD_184628 | JGI IMG/M metagenome (GOLD analysis project Ga0209494, IMG submission 184628) | Methane-oxidizing microbial communities from mesocosms in the Hudson Canyon - EN1B Hudson Canyon (SPAdes) (version 2) | ecosystem: Environmental > Aquatic > Marine > Cold seeps | place... | reverse complement strand
CTTACGTCAAGATCCTGACATCATCATGGTCGGGGAGATTCGTGACCTTGAAACCGCAGAGATTTCCGTAAAAGCAGCTCAAACAGGTCATATGGTATTATCCACACTACATACCAACGATGCCCCGCAAACATTGAATCGCCTATTACAAATGGGGATTCCTGCCTTTAATATCGTGTCTTCGGTACTCCTTATCATGGCGCAGCGATTAGCAAGGCGCTTATGTGAACATTGCAAAACAGATGCAGAGTATCCCGAAAAAACCCTATTAGAAGCCGGCTTTCAAAAAGAAGAGTTAGGCACGTTCACCGTATTTAAAGCCGTCGGTTGTGATAACTGCAATGATGGCTATAAAGGCCGAGTCGGGATTTATCAAGTTATGCCTATTACAGAAGCAATGCGTGCGCGTATTTTAGAAGGTTGTAATGCTATGCAACTTGGCGAACAAGCAAAAAAAGATGGCGTAAATGATTTAAGAAGATCTGGTTTAATAAAGATCAAGCAAGGTATTACCTCTTTGGAAGAAATTGACCGAGTAACAAGGGAATAATTATGGCCGAAAGCAAAGAACAAATAGACTTTATCTGGAAAGGCAAAGACAAAAATGGCAAAGTTATTAATGGTGAAATAGCAGCCTTTAGTGAGGCCGTTGCGCGCTCTGAATTACGCAGGCAAAGTATACGTGTTATTTCTGTTAAGAAAAAACCCACGCCTTTATTCACTAAAGCCAAAGCGCAAATCGGCACCAAAGATATCGCTATCTTTGCTCGCCAGCTTGCCACCATGCTTGAATCAGGCGTACCCTTAGTGCAGTCATTTGATATCATCGGCAAAGGCCATGAAAACCCTTCTATGTCAGAGCTGCTACTCGGGATTAAAAATGACATTGAAGGAGGTGATACTCTTGCTCAGGCACTTAATAAGCGCCCTATTTATTTTGATGAATTATTTTGTAATCTTGTTGAAGCTGGAGAGCAAGCTGGGGTACTAGAAGGCTTACTAGACAAGATTGCTACTTATAAAGAAAAATCTGAATCCATCAAGGCAAAAGTCAAAAAAGCCCTAACCTATCCTATTGCCGTTCTTGTTATTGCTTTTATTGTTACTGCTATTTTACTGATCTTTGTTGTCCCAGTATTTAAAGACTTATTTGACAGTTTTGGTGCGGAATTACCTGGTTTCACTTTATGGGTTATGGGACTTTCAGACTGGATGGTTGCCAATTGGTACTATGTTATTGGCACCGTTGTCGCCGTGGTTTATATCTTTGGTTATTTTAAAAAACGCTCTAAACCATTTAACTACTTCCTTGACCGTACCATGCTCAAGCTGCCTATAATTGGCATGATTTTACATAAATCAGCCATTGCCCGCTTTGCCAGAACCTTATCCACCATGTCTGCCGCTGGCGTACCTTTAGTTGATGCGTTAGAGTCCGTGGCTGGCGCTACAGGTAATATCGTATATTACAATGCCGTTATGCAAATGCGAGAAGATGTTTCTACAGGGCAAAGCATGCAATACTCGATGCTTCAAACCAAGCTATTCCCACATATGGTGGTACAAATGTTAGCTATTGGCGAAGAGTCAGGCTCTATCGACAAAATGTTAGACAAAGTCGCTGATTTTTATGAGGAAGAAGTTGATAACCTCGTAGACAACTTGAGCAGCCTAATGGAGCCTTTTATCATGGTGATTTTAGGAACATTAGTCGGGGGTTTAATCGTAGCGATGTACTTACCTATCTTCAAGCTCGGTGCGGCAGTGGGCTAAAACCAAAGTCCCCTGATTTTTCGTTTCAAAAAAAGAGCATAAAACTTTTATGCTCTTTGACTTATCCTAAATTTAATTTAAAACACTTATCTAGTCTCACCCTTTTACTCATACATTTTCGCCTCTATGTCTCCTTACTCCATTATTTTAGATTCCCCCATTCTCCTTAGTTTACTCGCTGGAGTATTAGGCTTATTAGTCGGTAGTTTCCTCAATGTCGTTATTTATCGCCTACCTGTGATGATGCAACAAGGCTGGAAACAGGAATGTCAGGAGTTTCTTGAGCTCCCTATTGATGTACCTACAGAAACATTTAATTTATCCCTACCCGCTTCGCATTGTCCAAAATGTAAATCAGGTATTAAGGTTTATCAAAATATCCCCGTCTTTAGTTACTTATTTTTGCGAGGTAAGTGTGCTAATTGCGCGGCCCCTATTTCTGCGCGTTACCCGTTTATTGAAGCATTAACAGGCTTGTTATCCGCTGTTGTTGCTTATCAACTAGGCGGGCAAATTGAAACCTTATTTGCTTTGATCCTAACGTGGACGCTTGTCGCGCTTAGCGGCATTGATTTTGATCATCAATTATTACCGGACAATATAACTCTACCGGTATTATGGTTGGGCTTATTGTTAAGTTTATTTAATGTTTTCACCGACCCTGTTTCTAGTATTGCTGGTGCAATTGCAGGCTATATGGTTTTATGGACTATTTACCAACTATTTAAACTGCTGACAGGCAAAGAAGGCATGGGGTATGGTGATTTTAAACTACTCGCCTTGTTTGGTGCTTGGTTGGGTTGGCAGTATCTACCGTTAATTATCCTGCTATCCTCTTTAGTCGGTGCAATTATTGGCGTTTCTATGATTATAGCGCTCGGTCGTGATAAAAATATTCCTATTCCTTTTGGCCCTTATCTCGCTATTGCTGGTTGGATAGCATTATTGTGGGGCGATCAACTAAATACCCTGTACCTAAACAGTGTAGGCTTATAAGTCAGTATGTATAAAGTAGGACTTACCGGCGGGATAGGCTGTGGCAAAACAACAGTATCCAATTTATTTAAACAGCTTTCCGTTCCTGTTATTGATGCTGATGAAATTGCTCACGCACTCGTCAATCCAGCAGGAATTGCACTCACACAAATCAGCCAGCAATTCGGTCAAACCTATATTTTGCCAGATGGTAACTTAGATCGCAGTAAACTCAGGGAGACTATTTTCAATGATGTCGAGAAAAAAACTCAACTTGAAAATATTATGCATCCTCTTATTTCTGCGGAAATAGAGCAGCAACTTAGTGAATTATCTGCTCCTTATGCCATACTATCTATCCCGCTTTTACTAGAAACCAAGATGCAAGCATTTGTCGACCATATCTTAGTGATTGACTGTCCTATGGAAGTGCAGATTAATCGGGTAAAATTACGTGATCAACTCAGTGCGGCACAAATTACCGCGATTATTCACAGCCAAGTAAGTCGAAGCGAACGTTTAGCACAAGCAGACAGCATTATTGACAACAGCCAAGAGCAGCTAAAGCTAAGCCAACAAGTCAAACACTTACACGAGCAATTTCTACAACAAGCACAGTGACTACAGAATATATTAGCTATGAATTCCCTCTTAATGAACGCATCCGTGTCTTCATTCGCCTAGAGCAACTGTTTTTACAGCTCGATCATTTCTTCGCGGGTACAAGCATTTGGGACAAACGAACGACTGTAAGTACGCTAGTCGATATTTTACAAATTTTTACGCGCCACGATTTGAAGGCAGAAACCCTTAAAGAACTAGAGCGCCATTCCAATAGATTAAACCAACTGTCAGCACATGAAGGCGTAGATACAAAAAGACTACGCCAAATCATCAATGAATTAAATTCTACCAGCAAAGTCCTCTACGCAACCAGTGGCAAAATAGACCTTTCCAGTATGGAAAGCGATTTATTCAAAACCATCACTCAGCGCAGTAGCATTCCCGGTGGCACTTGTTCATTTGACCTGCCCTCTTACCATTTTTGGCTAGAGCAAAATATAGAACAGCAAGAGCAGGATTTAAAATTGTGGATTAGTCAATTTGCAACCATTCGCAGAGCTATCGACCTAATTTTGAATTTTATTCGTTTAAGCGGTGAAACCAGCAATATCACGGCTGAAAAAGGCTTTTATCAATTTAATTTAGAACCCTTACTACCGTATCAAATAATCACTATCAAACTGTTACGGTCTGCCCCTTATTTTGTCGAAATTAGTGGCGGCAGGCATCGCTTTACTGCTCGCTTCATGCTTGCAGCAACGGGGACAGCACGCCCTAAACAAGTGACTGAAGATGTTGATTTCCAGCTCACCCAGTGCATTTTTTAGCTACAACTGGCACATAAACCATGCAGCTCTAATGTTAGACACTGCGGCTTAAACTGCATGGACTCACTTAAAGCAAATAAGCTTTCATATACCGCCGTTGCATCCATCTCATAAGCATTTTTACAATTATCGCAAATCAAGATCACTGACTTATGCTGCTTTTCCGCTTGTAAACAACCGATAAAGGCATTCAGCGACTCTATTTTATGAACTAATCCAGCTTCCATTAAAAAATCCAAAGCACGGTAAATAGTCACTGGTTTTGCTTTTGGATCTTCCAACTTAAACAGGTCTAATAGTTCATACGCCCCAATAGCTTTATGGCTGGTACAAATTAACTCCAGAATACGTTTTCTAATCGCCGTCAGGCGTACGCCTTTTTTAGTACAAACCTGTTCTGCTGCTTGCAGAGCATGCTGCATACATCCTTTATGATTATGTGGCTGTTGTACTGTTTTGCTATCGATAGTCTCTGACATCTTAAAAGCTCACTCTGATACCAACTTCTGCACCTCGCCCTGGCTCTGGTGCTACTTCTTTTAAAAACGAAGTGGAATTACGGATGGTTTCATTTAATAAATTATTAGCTTTGACAAAAAATAAAGCATCCACTTTATCCGCAAGGCGCACACTATAATTGACATTCATATCTAATAATAAATAACCTGGCGTACTAGACTCATTCTCACCCGCATGCGTTTGCGCTTCAGCTCGCGTTAAACGTAAGCCAGCAGCAAAGGCATCATAGCCAGTATAATCCAGCTGAAAACCATAACGTAATGGCGGCATGCGCGGCACATTGCCTCCGCCACTTAATTCACCGCGTACAAAATCACTAAATAAAGTCATATCGAACTGATTATCCTCTCCTTCCCAAACTGGAAAAACTACTTGCGCTTCAAAACCATAAAAACGCGCGTCCTGCTGCATTGCTTGATAAACAGGTAAACATTCTGCTTCAAGTGCACAATCTGAAACAAAAGCCTCATTATTCATATCAAACCATTCACCAGTATTATTTTGGATAATATAATTATTACTCCAATTATGAAATACATTGAGTTCAGTGCTAACCCAGTCAAAATCAGTTTTAAAACTAAACTCTAAATTATAAGAGGTCTCCAACCCCAAGTTTTCATCACCTAACTCATAACTTTGCGCGGCAAAATGCACCCCATCAGAAAACAACTCTTGTACATCTGGTGCACGTTGCGCATGAGTGAATGCTAAACTCATAAACACATCATCAGTCACATGCCATAAAGCAGATAGCGATGCACTTACCGGCGTATGTTGTTTGCTGGTAAAACCTTCAGCATCAACCTGTTGGTGCTCAACTCGTAAGCCCAGCTCATAAGTCACTGCGCCTGCATGTATATCTTCAACAATAAAACCTGCATAATTTTGCACCGAAGATGGCGGTATAAATGCCTCTTCGCCTATTGCTTCAATATCCCTACTCTGTGCCTGAAAACCAAAAACTCCATGATCGATAAAGCCTAAAGACTTATGTACTAATTCCGCACGGCCTTCAATGCCCTGATTATCAAATTGCGTCCCTACCGTGATGCCATCTTCTAATTCGACATGCTGATAATCGTTATAGGCAAAACGTAGTTTTATGGCTTCTACCCAAGTAAACGGTTCATACAGCTCAGCTTTTAAATCATAGCGATTTTGCTGTAAATCAATACGCACCAACTCATCAACGGGCGGCACACCGTAATTGTTATCTAAATGGTTATAGGAAAAACCGACCATGCCCCAATCATCAATCCAAGAGCCCCCTATCGTGCCACTCCAGCTCTGCGCATCGGTATTGGGCACGTAACCCAAACCATTCGACTCAGTAGGCACATTATAATTATCATTATCACGAAAAAAACCATCCACATGCCAAGCAACTTTGTCCAAACCACCATCGTGCTTTAAAGCACTGCTCCACTGATTTGATACTGAGTTATAACGCTGTTCAAAGGTAGTGCTTAACGCTTCAGGCATATATAACGGGATGCGGTTATCGATAACATTCACAATACCGCCTATCGCGCCACTTCCATATAACAAACTCGCCGGCCCGCGCAATACTTCAATTCGCTCTGCCAATAAAGCTTCGGTACTGTTCGCATGATCTGGACTAACACCCGAGACATCAAGGCTACCCAAGCCATTTTGCAGCACCAACACGCGATTACCTACTTGCCCACGGATCACCGGCTGGCCCACGCTGGAACCAAAAGACATACTGTTTATACCTAACTCTTGCTTTAGAGTCTCGCCAATAGTCGTCGCTTGTTTAAGTGCTAAATCGTCACCTTCTAAAATATTAACGGGATGTACCGTTTCCGATGCCTTTTTATGCAAAGGCGCTGAAACAATCACAGGCTCTAATTCTTGCACCTCTTCAGCCATCAAAGAACTAGAAACACTGATAAAAAATAATAAGGAAACCTGTCTGCGCGCCATACTGAAAATTACTCTAATCCAAAAAATGAAATGTTATAATATTACATTTATGCATTGTGCGCAATTTTATTCCCATGGTGACTATTTTTTAAATATTAGACTAGCGAAAAACAAACATTCCCACCCTCTATATTCCATATTTCACAAATTGACGACCCATTATTGATGCGATTCGTTCCTCAGCAACACTCTATGGGGCTATTTTTTAGGCTCCGTCCCTAACTAAATAAACCTCACTGCATTTAGTCAATATGCTAAGCTTACAACCAGCCCTTTAAGTACTATAAATCAAGCGTACTTACTCTATCCAGCCTCGATACTAAGCTTTTACTTTAATACAATATGGAATATTACTTAACTGAAGTAACTCAGTTGGCAGCGGTTTTTTGGGTATTTATTACGCCTAACACCTCCCCTATGGATGACCCCGAAGTATTAATTAGATCCGTGGTTCAAGTGTTCTTATTAATCGGCTCGGCATTATTTTCCAGCTCGGAAACAGCGCTATTCTCTTTATCTCGAATTGATTTACAAAACCTACTCAAACAAAACCACCCTTTAGCAGCCACCATTCATGAGCTGCTGGAACAACCCAGACGCCTGATTATTTCTATTTTATGCGGTAATGAACTCATTAATATCGCTGCAGCAGCTAACATGACAATCATCTTAGTCAAGCTTTATGGTCAAGAAGATGCCGGCTGGATTACTTTATTAATTATGGTGCCACTACTGCTCGTTTTTGGAGAAGTTACACCCAAAACTATCGCGGTATCTAACCCTGTTATCGTTAGTACACGTATTATTGTGCCCGTCATGCGCATATGGGTGAAATTCGTCGCGCCATTACGCTGGATAGTCTGGAAAATTTCTGATCGAGTAACCACTTTTTTGGTTGGCAAAGAAAAATCACCCGACAATATTTTACATGTGGATGAATTTAGAACGTTAGTGGACGATGTCGTCAAAAATGGCGAACTAGGCAGCTCGGAAAAATTAATGATTTTTAATTTGCTAGAAGCTGGCGCTACTGAGGTCATAGAAATTATGATTCCACATGCGCAAACCCCCTTTATCAATATCACATGGAATAGACAGCAATTAAAGAAATTTATTTGCCAACATAAAATGCATCGTTTCCCCGTGTACGAAGAAGACCGAGATAACTTTATTGGCTTTATTCATGCGGCCGACCTGGCAGGCATTTTTTTAGACCCTGCACAACAAGAAAGCGATTTCAACATCAAAAACTTACTGCATGACCCTATCGTTATCCCGCCCACTAAAAAAGTTAACGAAATGTTCGACTTTTTTAAAATTAATGAAATTAAATCCGCTATCGTTTTAAATGAATTCGGTGGTGTCGAAGGCTTAGTCACCTTAGAGCAAGTACTGCAATTCGTGTTCGGTGAAATCTGCCCTCAAGATACATTCCCCGGCGTTGACCATGACCCCTCGAGCAATATTTATGAGGTGCCAGGAGATATGAAATTAATCCACATAGAAGATTTAACTCACTTTGTGATTAAAGATAACCGCATGACCACTATCGCTGGCGTTGTGTTCCGAAAATTAGATCGATTACCCAAGACAGGCGATCAAGTACAAATGGAAGATTTACTTATGACAGTTTTAGAAATGGACGGTCATAGAATATCGCGCGTACAGCTGGCCAAAGGGGTGAAAAAGAAAGCAATTATTATAGAAGATGAAGTTAACCTTGAAGGGGAGCAAGTATGAATCTCATTGAAACATTAGTATTAATGCTGATTTTATTACTTATAAAAGGCTTCTTCTCCGGCTCGGAAATTGCCTTAGTGAGTTCTGACAAAATAAAAATGCGTCACAAAGCACGTATGGGTCATAAAGGTGCACAAATCGTTTTAGACTTATTTAAAACGCCAGATATTTTATTGGGTACGACTTTAGTGGGCACTAATATCGCGACAGTCGCATTGACTACGCTAGGGACTTTATTAATGGTCGAATATTTTGGTGACAATGGCGATGTATACGCACTATTAATCTATTCACCGATTTTTCTTATTTTTGGGGAAATCGTCCCTAAAAGTATTTATCAGCAAAATTCGAACACCATCGCACCCGTTATTGTGCATGTGTTACGGCTTTTTTCTTTGCTGTTTTATCCGATTATTTTTATTTTTTCGCGCATTGCGCGTACTGTCGCGCGAATGGTTGGTGTAGACAAACCTAATTCCAGCCTTTTTATCACACGCGAACAAATGCGTTCTATTGTAGAAATGGCTGAAATGGGCAGCCATTTAGATGCTTTTGATCGCAATCGCATTAAACGTGCGATCAATTTTTCCGACACCATCGTCGGACAAGTGATGACCCCCGTTCCTGATATGCTTGCATTAGAACAAGCTAGCTCCTTAGAGAATGCAGTCAGGCTTGCGCAAAGCATGCACTTCCATGATATTCCCGTATATCAAGGCAATATCAGTAATATTGTCGGCATGTTATCGATAGAACCTTGGGAGGTATTAGAACTAGATTTAGCACAACAAACTTTACTAGAAATCATTAAACCTGCTTTGTACGTCACAGAAAATCAATACCTAGAAGAACTATTTCATTTATTTGATCAGCAAAACTGCAAGACAGCTATTGTCGTTGATGAGTTCGGTTCCACAACCGGCATCATAGATAAGCAAGATTTATATGAAGAAGTGGTCGGCGACCTTGAAAGCAGCCCCGAAGAAAGCTCGCGCCGCCGTTATAATCAAAAGATGTTATTTCAAGAGTTGGGGCAAGATAGTTATATGATCGATGCCAAGTTACCGATAGCCGAAGTCAATGACATTTTAGGCATCAATATCAATGCCACTGAATTTTATTCCTTAGGCGGTTTTATGCTCTCACATTTGCATCATTTGCCCAAAACAGGAGAAAGCATTGCTGAATGTGGCTACAGCTTTATCATTCATTCTATGACCGCAAGAGCGATTAAAACGATTAAAGTTGAAAAGATAGCTAGCCAATAAAAAGTGCAAGGGAATCAACCTGAAACCCTTGCATCTGATGCACATACACAGCGCGTGCACCCCTTCGAGCGGTTACGAAATAATAGGCCTTTTACATACCGCTAACTTTATTCAATTCTAAAACCTACTTTAAGGGTTACCTGCCAGTGTTCTACTTTTCCATCATCAATATGACCACGGGTTTCAATCACTTCAAACCAACGCATGTTCTTAATTGTTTCTGAGGCTTTAGCAACCGCATTTTCAATAGCATCTTGAATACTGACACTAGATGAGCCAGTTAGTTCAATTTTTTTATACACATGGTCAGACATAGGTAATTCCTTCTTATAAGTAAAACAATTATTTTTTCAGTGCTATGGTCTCAGTGCGGCCAACAGTTTCAAATGTTATTTTACCTTCCTGAGCCAACCAGCCAATACTGCGCTGAATGATTTTTTCTTCTTCTGTTAGCGCCTTAACTAATACAGAGACTGAGGTAGCACCATTTTTAGTCAAATAATGCCAGATACTGCCTGAAGTCAAACCTACACGCTCAGTCATCGTTAAGCTAGATGCTTTAGGCGCAACTGCTTTTGGTGTGACAGCTTTAACCTTAACCTTTGCAGGCGCTTTCTTGGCGGGAACTGGCTTAGGAGCGGCAGCTTTAGCGACAACAGCAGCAGTAACAGTGGCAACAGGTATTTTTTCTTTCACTTTAGCTACCGGTTTTGCGGCAGTGATTATTGGCTTTTTCATAATTATAATAGATGAGAATAGAAACGAGAAATAAGTAGCAAAGATTGAAAGCTAAAGATACTCTATTTGTTTTAGAAAATCCACTCTCCGACAGAATACGAGACTCGCATATCATTTACTGCTCATTCCCAAGGGTAGTAAAATCCGACTAGTATTTTAAGCCGGTACAATTTATGTAGGGTATGCACCGCATACCCTGTTACACCGAGAGGTACGCAATGCGTACCCTACCTTAATGTTTCATCTTAAGAAGCGAGATTTCAATAAAACCCAAAACTTTGTGTAGCCCGTATGAAGCTTGCGGAATACAGGCTACATTAGAACGTAAACTTTCAGATATTATTAAGTCCTCATTCCTAAGTGTAAGTCCTAAAATCCTTACTTCCTGTATGCATCATTTAACTTTCATTTCAGTATCGGAACTTCACCAGCATTTAATTTATATTCTGCATCGAGAAATTCTTTGGAATTTTTCAATGCTCGTTCTTTTTTCAAAGCTTCATCCTTTGCAATAGCTTCTTTCAACACCTCACGATATGAGCGATTGACCTTTTTTGCATAATCAGTATCTTGTTTATCTTGAGTTTCAGCAAGTGTTGGCGGAGGCTCTAGCTTATACCGACTGTCTATTTCATCAGCCAATGCTTTAAGGCTCTGACTAATTCTTAGGAGCTGCTCAGACGAGTGATATTTGTTAACATCAAGCGCAAAACTCTTGGCAATTTCTTCCCCCAAGTTAAATCCATAAACAACCTCTTCACCGCCTTTTTGTTGAAAGTCATATTCAATATAAATATCCAAAGGATCTTTGACTTTTTTATCAAAAATAATACTCGCACTTTCCATGGTGTAAGTTAATGCATCTACAAATTGCAATCTCACTTGCTCTATCTCATTAGAAATAAAATCTGCGCTTAATTTTTTTATTATGTATTTCATAGTCCCACCATCCAATAAATTAATATTGTTATAGCCAAGCAAGATAGACTTAGGCTTTCTTTGAGGCTAACAAAACCCCCATATTCAGACAAAAACAGATGTTCACTTGAGAGATTATACTCACCCAATCGCCTCCTTATAAATACTTATTTCTTAGAAAGATTAACAGGCATAAAAAAAGCCCAATACCTTGTTAGATATGGGCTTAATATACTTCTGTGAACTTACACGATCATTTATTTTCTGCAATATCCTAGTTTGAATATCAACCCAAAAAATCACACAATTTATGTTTTCTACCGCTATAAATCCTTTAAAAATGGTGCGAATGGGGGGATTTGAACCCCCACACCATTGCTGGCACCAGCCCCTCAAGCTGACGTGTCTACCGTTCCACCACATTCGCATTTTTTAACATTAACAAGACTTATCAATATAGCCCGCCTACCAATGTAATAGCATTGGCTAACTTTTTACTCAGGTACAATAGACTCATCAACAATAACGGGTAAGTCATCGTTTACAATAACAGGCTCATTAACCACTTGCTCACTTTCAATCATTGGTACTTCTGCAGCCATTTGATCAATAACAGGCGTATCCATAATATCTACATCGCTGCCAATATCACCACTTAAAACAGCTAAAGCTAAGCTAGTTGAGAAAAAAACAGCCGCTAAAACTCCAGTTGTTCTAGATAAGAAAGAAGCGGATCCTTGTGCACCAAAAACTGTACCCGATGAACCGCTGCCAAATGCTGCCCCTGCATCTGCACCTTTTCCATGCTGGATTAATACTAGCCCAATAACTGCTAAACCTACTACCATATGACCGATTATAATAATTTGATACATTTTTAATTTTGAAATGAAGAGTAAATCTTTAAAAAAGAGTCCGCATTTAACGAAGCTCCACCAACCAATACGCCGTCAATATCGGGCATAGCTAATAAATCTTTTGCGTTTTCAGGCTTTACGCTACCGCCATATAAAATCTGAATTTTTTCTGCAATTTCAGGACTTTTACTGTCAATCAAGCGACGTATAAACTCCAATACTTCCTGAGCTTGTTCACCTGTAGCCGTTCTACCTGTTCCTATCGCCCATAAAGGCTCATAGGAAATCACCGCATGATGAAAACTTTCAATACCTGCGATATCAATAACGTCTTCAATCTGCTTAGCAACAACCTCAAAAGTAGTGCCCTGCTTTCTTTGCGCTAGAGAGTCTCCAGTACTTAAAATAGGCACAATACCTGAGGCAATCGCTTGCCTATATCTTTTCGCAACTACGACATTATCATCAGCATAGTATTTTCTGTGTTCCGAATGCCCTACGATGGCATATTTACAATCGAACTCGCGAAGCATGGAACCTGAAATCTCGCCGGTATAAGCCCCTTCAGCATGTGCTGCAATATTTTGCGATCCACATATTAAGCGCGTATCAGCGATACGTGCGCTGACTTCTGGAATATATAGATACGGCGGACAAACAACCAAATCAGCATTCACAGCCGGCATAGCAGCAACAATTTCATCAACAAGCGCAATGGCACTGTGCCAATTAATATTCATCTTCCAGTTACCGATGACTAACCCTCGACGCATCACAATCCCCAGAATTTAAACGATATATAATAAGCGATTATACCCCTTAATTTCAAGCAGTGATTGCATTCTTAACCACATCAGCTAATTCATTGGCATGCTTTCTTACTACATCCTCATTAACTCCTTCAATCATCACTCGAATCAAAGGCTCCGTTCCTGAAGCACGCAGTAGAACTCGACCGCTATCACCTAATTCTTTTTCAACAGCTTGTACTGCCTTTTGAATCGTTTCGTTACTGTTAGGGTCAACCTTTTTGGCTACTTTTACATTCACTAAAACCTGAGGATATTTACTCATTTCAGATTTTAATTCGTATAAACTTTTACCCGTCCTATGTACTTCCGCCAGTACCTGTAATGCAGCAACCACACCGTCACCCGTCGTGGTTCTATCCAAACAAATGATATGCCCCGAACCTTCTCCACCCAAGATGCTACCGTGCTGCTTCATTAACTCCATCACATAGCGGTCACCTACATTAGCGCGCAATAAATCAACTTTGAGCTTTTTTAACGCATGCTCCATACCTAAATTACTCATTAAGGTGCCAACAACTGGCCCTTGTAATTTTCCGGCGGCTTTACGCGCTTTAGCGATAATAAAAATTAACTCATCGCCATCAACGACTTCGCCTTTATGATCTACCATAATTAGACGATCACCATCTCCATCTAAGGCAATCCCCAAATCAGCACGATAATCAATCACCGCATTTTTTAATAAGTCAGGTTTGGTAGCACCACATTTTTCGTTAATATTAAGACCATCGGGGTTCGCAGCAATCTCTATAACCTCTGCACCTACCTCTCTAAAAACATGCGGTGCAATATGATAAGTAGCCCCATTAGCACAATCAACAACAATTCTTAGTCCGCTAAAATCAATACTTGCAGGAATACTCGCTTTACAAAATTCGATATAGCGCCCAGCAGCATCACTAATGCGCTTAGCTTTACCTAGTTTCGCAGACTCAACCGTGGTCATTGGCTGTTCAAGATAATATTCAATTTTATGCTCTAAGTCATCAGGTAATTTCGTGCCTTCAGTAGAGAAAAACTTAATACCATTATCGTAATAAGGGTTATGTGACGCACTAATAACAATCCCAGCCTGAGCTCGCAAAGTACGCGTTAAATATGCGATTCCTGGCGTAGGCATTGGCCCTAATAGCCGTGTATTTACACCTGCAGCAGCAAGACCAGCCTCTAAAGCCGATTCAAACATATAGCCGGAAATACGCGTATCTTTACCTACTAAAACAAAACCCTGGCCTTCACGAGCAAATACTCGACCAGCCGCCCAACCAAGCTTAAGAAAAAAATCAGGAGTAATCGGATATTCGCCCACCGTACCGCGTATACCATCTGTTCCAAAATATTTCTTTGTCATTGCCATATATCCTCGTCATCTCACAAAAAAGGGAGAATTATCTAAATTCTCCCTCCCCAATAAATTACTTGTGTTTTACTTTAATTTTGCTCAGCGGCACTACCAATAGATTTATCAGTACCATCTTTTTTATCAACAGTTGAGTCAGCCTTAATGCTTTTATTCGGAGGTGTTGAGTCATCCCAACCTTCTGGGTCTCTTACCGGCTTACGCGCCATTAGATCATTAATTTGATCTTTATCAATAGTCTCATACTTCATTAAAGCATCAGCCATCATATGCAAAATATCTTCATTATCTTTTAATATCTGCTCAGATCGCTCATAGTTTCTATCAATAATAGAACGAATTTCTTCATCAATAGTATGTGAAGTTTCATCAGCAACACTCTTATGCTGCGTTACGGAGCGCCCTAAAAAGACCTCGCCTTCCTCTTCACTATAAGCTAATGGCCCTAAACGCTGCGAAAAACCCCATTTAGTTACCATATTTCTAGCTAATTCAGTAGCTCGTTCAATATCATTAGAGGCTCCTGTAGAAACCTGTTCCCAGCCAAAAATCTGAGCTTCCGCAATACGGCCGCCATATAAACTAGAAATCATACTATCTAACTTACATTTGCTCGCGCTGTACTGGTCTTTTTCAGGCAAGAACATAGTCACGCCTAAAGCACGACCACGCGGCATAATACTCACTTTATAAACAGGATCATGTTCAGGTACAACTTTACCAACAATGGCATGACCTGCCTCATGATAAGCGGTCATTCTTTTTTCTTTGTCATCCATAACCATAGAGTGCCTTTCTGCCCCCATGATTAACTTATCTTTAGCCTTCTCAAGGTCAATCATACTGACTAAACGCTTGTTCATGCGTGCTGCATATAAAGCCGCTTCATTCACTAAGTTTGCTAAATCAGCACCTGAAAAACCTGGCGTACCTTGAGCAATATATTTCACTTCGACGTCATCAGCCGCAGGAACTTTACCCATATGTACATTTAAAATGTGCTCACGACCTTTAACATCAGGCAAGCCAACCGTTACTTGTCGATCAAAACGACCTGGGCGCAATAAAGCCGCATCCAAAACATCAGGTCGGTTAGTTGCTGCAATAACAATTACGCCCTCTGTCCCTTCAAAACCATCCATTTCAACTAATAGCTGATTTAAAGTTTGCTCACGCTCATCATTGCCACCCCCTAATCCAGCACCACGCTGACGACCTACTGCATCAATCTCATCAATAAAGATAATGCACGGCGCATGACGTTTTGCTTGCTCAAACATATCACGCACACGAGAAGCTCCGACACCAACAAACATTTCTACAAAATCAGAACCTGAAATGGTGAAAAAAGGCACTTTAGCTTCGCCTGCAATCGCTCTGGCTATCAACGTTTTACCCGTTCCTGGCGGACCAATTAATAATGCACCACGGGGAATTTTGCCGCCTAACTTTTGATATTTTGATGGGTCTCTTAAAAAATCCACCATTTCTTCAACTTCTTCTTTGGCTTCATCACAACCTGCTACGTCAGCAAAAGTCACTTTGATTTGGTCTTCTTCAAGCATCCGCGCTTTACTCTTACCAAAGCTCATTGGACCACCCTTACCTCCGCCACCGCCTTGCATTTGGCGCATAAAGAAAATCCAAACACCAATCAGCAATACCATCGGAAACCATGAAATAAAAATCTGCATCAGCATAGATTCATTTTCAGCGGGACGCGCTTTAATTTGTACGCCATTTGCCAATAAATCATCGACTAAATGAGGATCATTTGGAGCGTGAGACGTAAATTGATTACCGCCTTGCAGCTGACCTTTAATTCCATTTTGATCATCTAAAATAACTTCTTGCACCTGCCCTGCTTTTACCGCATCAATAAATTGCGAATAGGAAAGAGCTGAATTTTGCTGAGTTCCACGCGTACCAAAATTATTAAATACGGACATCAACACAACGGCAATGACAACCCATAAAATTACATTTTTAACCATATCGTTCAATTTGTACGCCCTAGCCCTGAAAGGGCTTTAATCTAAAAAACATAGCAACTGCATCAACATTAATAAACCCTGACTTATCACTAACTTCATTTGACCCAATATTACAATCCATACGTCATCTAACTACAATAAGGGCGGTGCCTTATTTTTTAAAGCCCTTACCTAAAATATACACTTCATTACTGCGTGCCCTAGATGCTTTTGGCTTTCTAATCAAAACCTTATCAAATGAGGCTTCAACTTGTTTTTTATACTCTTCAAAACCAGCGCCTTGAAAGACTTTCACTAGAAACGATCCACCTTCAACCAGTATCGCCTGCGCGGTTTCCAGAGCTAATTCACATAAATATATAGAGCTGGGCTGATCCATCGCTTTATTACCACTAATATTCGGCGCCATATCAGACATAACCACATTAATAGGCGCACCATCCAAAATGTTAGTTAGCTGTTCATAAACTTCATTCTCGCGAAAATCGCCACAAATAAAATCTACACCTTCAATGGGTTCAATGTCTAAAATATCTAAAGCAATCACTTTTTGCTTTTTGCCGACAATTTTACGTACATATTCAGACCAGCCTCCCGGCGCAGCACCTAAATCAACAACATTCATATACGGCTGAATTAATTTATCTTTCTCTAAAACCTCAACCAGCTTAAAGGTCGCTCTAGAGCGATAGCCTAAGGCTTTCGCTTTTTTCACATATTCATCATTGACATGCTCTTGCATCCACTGACCACTGCTTTTACTTCGTGCCATATCTATTTAGTGTAAAATTGTCTTATTTTATTATATTGAAGGAAATACAGAGTGAATTCTGAAGAATTAAAACTAATGATAGGCAAAGCGCACGCCTTACAGCCCGTTATTATGATTGGCCAAGCGGGCTTAACCGACCCCGTACTAACTGAAATTGACTTAGCACTTAAGACCCATGAGTTAATTAAAATAAAAGTCCGTGCCGAAAGAGATGAGCGCAAACTTATCCAAGAAGCCATAATCACTGCAACTAATGCAGAACTGATTCAAAGTATAGGCCAAGTTGTCGTTATTTATCGAAAAAAACCGGCGGTAGAACCCAAGAAAAAGAAACAAGGCAGTAGACGCAGAGATTATTAGGTTGTATACAGGATAAACCTGCTTTAATTCGTCATATAAAGTCTCAAACCATTGTCGATGTAAAACTGCACACCGACAATGGCATAGTCTATTTAAATATATTTAATAGATAGAATCTCATAGTCAATGTCGCCGCTCGGCGTTTTAACCGTAACAACATCTTCAAGCTCTTTGCCAATCAGAGCTCTAGCAATAGGCGAGCCTACCGAAATACGCCCTTCTTTAATATCCGCTTCATCTTGACCAACAATTTGATAAGTTACTTTTTTCTCTGTTTCTAAATCTTCAATTTCAATCGTTGCACCAAAAATCACCTTACCTTTTGCATCAACCGTCGTGACATCAATAACTTGCGCATTAGCCAACTTACTTTCAATCTCATTTATACGCCCTTCAGCAAAACTTTGTTGCTCGCGCGCTGCATGATATTCCGCATTTTCCTTTAAATCACCGTGCTCTCTTGCTGTCGCAATCGCCTCAACAATTCGCGGCCGAGTAACAGTTTTTAATTCCTCTAATTCAGCTTTTAATTTTTCTGCGCCTACAACAGTAAGAGGTACTTTATCCATTTAAAACTCCAACAAACTTAATAATAAATATTCATATAAAAAAGAAAGGCTGACAAATGCCAGCCTCTCCATAAATTAAAATTCAAGTTGAATTTTAATTTAAAGTACGATGCAGATCCTGCAAACAATTAACATCACCCGCATCTAGCTCACCTAATGCGTAACAAGCCGCTTTAGCACCAGCCATTGTCGTGTAATAAGTAACCCGGTGCTGCAAAGCCTCTCTACGCATAGTAAATGAATCTGAAATCGCTTTAATGCCTTCAGTGGTATTAATAATCAACTGAATCTGATCATTTTTAATCATATCTACGGTGTTAGGTCGCCCTTCATTAACTTTACAGACAACTTCACACTCTATGCCTGCAGCCTGAATAACCTTGGCAGTTCCGCGCGTAGCAACAATCTGATAATTTTTCGAAATCAACATCTTGGCTACTTCAACAACCTTAGGCTTATCGGCCTCGCGAATACTGATTAGCACTTTACCACTATGACTCAAATCTACGCCAGAAGCACGCTGTGATTTAGCAAAAGCCTCACCAAAGGTTTTACCTACACCCATCACTTCGCCTGTTGATTTCATTTCCGGCCCTAATAAAGGGTCTACACCAGGAAACTTAACAAATGGGAATACCGCTTCTTTTACCGAGAAATAACTTGGAATACGCTCATCTATAATACCCTGCTCTTTTAATGAAATACCAGCCATACAAAGCGCCGCAATTTTAGCCAAAGGATACCCCGTTGCTTTAGAAACAAAAGGCGCAGTACGTGAAGCGCGCGGATTAACTTCTAATACATAGATAGTTTCACCTTGAATCGCAAACTGAGTATTCATCAGGCCTCGTACGCCCAACGCTTCAGCCATTTGCTTTACTTGAACGCGCAATTGATCTTGCAAATGCACAGGTAAATCGTACGGAGGCAAAGAACAAGCCGAGTCGCCAGAATGTACGCCAGCTTGCTCAACATGCTGCATTAAGCCACCGATTAATAAGGTTTCGCCATCATAAATCGCATCAACATCCATTTCAATCGCATCGTCTAAAAAACGATCTAAAAGCACAGGCGACTCATTGGAAACGCTAATCGCTTCTTTCATATAACGCTGCAAAGATTCCTCGTTATAAACGATTTCCATACCGCGGCCACCTAAAACATAAGAGGGGCGCACAACCAAAGGAAAACCTAATTCTTTTGCGACACTAACAGCCTGCTCTGTCGAGGAGGCAGTACCATTCGGTGGTTGTTTTAAATCTAATTTCTCAATTAACTGCTGAAAACGCTCTCTATCCTCTGCTAAATCAATGGCATCAGGTGAGGTACCAATAATTGGTGCACCAGCAGCTTCTAAATCACGCGCTAATTTAAGCGGCGTTTGCCCACCATACTGCACAATCACGCCCTTAGGCTGCTCTAAATCTATGATTTCCATCACATCTTCAAAGGTTAAAGACTCAAAATACAATCGATCAGAAGTATCAAAATCAGTCGACACAGTTTCAGGGTTACAGTTCACCATAATGGTCTCGTAACCGGCTTCACGCAAAGCTAAAGCAGCATGCACACAACAGTAATCAAATTCAATCCCTTGGCCAATTCGATTAGGACCGCCCCCTAAAATAATAATTTTTTCTTTATCTGAAACACGCGCTTCGCATTCACGTTCATAAGTCGAATACAAATAAGCCGTATCTGATGAAAATTCAGCAGCACAAGAATCAATACGCTTGTACACAGGACGTATCGCCTGTTTATGGCGTAATTTACGCACATCACGCTCTTTAGTACCCAGCAACTTAGCTAGACGCGCATCAGAAAAACCTTTTTGCTTTAAACGAAATAATTGCCCTTCTTCTAAAGTTGCCAAAGTTTTTGTAGCCAATGACTTCTCAGTTAACACCAAATCTTCTACTTGTGCTAAAAACCATGGGTCAATTTTACTGGCCTCATGCACATCATCGAATGCCATCCCACTACGGAAAGCATCAGCAACATACCATAAACGATCAGGCCCAGGATGACGCATCTCTCGCTGCATTTTTTCCTGTGCATCAGACTCAGTAAAATCAACGATTCCATCTAAACCATCAACACCCACTTCAAGACCGCGCAAAGCTTTCTGCAAAGATTCTTGAAAAGTACGGCCAATCGCCATCACTTCACCCACTGACTTCATCTGCGTAGTTAAACGATCATCTGCTTGCGGAAATTTTTCAAAAGTAAAACGAGGCACTTTAGTAACCACATAATCAATCGTCGGCTCAAATGAAGCTGGCGTTGCTCCGCCAGTAATTTCATTCTGCAATTCATCTAGCGTATAACCGACAGCCAATTTTGCAGCGACTTTCGCAATCGGAAACCCCGTTGCCTTAGAGGCTAAAGCCGATGAACGCGATACACGCGGATTCATCTCAATAACA
>Ga0209494_1000328_pt1 | contig 20448 bp, 14 predicted proteins | sample EN1Hudseemescosm_FD_184628 | JGI IMG/M metagenome (GOLD analysis project Ga0209494, IMG submission 184628) | Methane-oxidizing microbial communities from mesocosms in the Hudson Canyon - EN1B Hudson Canyon (SPAdes) (version 2) | ecosystem: Environmental > Aquatic > Marine > Cold seeps | place... | reverse complement strand
TACCTCGCTATTATTAAAGGTATCTGTAATATCAAGGGCTATAGTGGCATTGTCTGTCGATTGGATAAGGCCAGTTCGATTATCCAGTTTATTTGCAGTAACAATAATGTTGCCATTGCTGGCAATAAAACCTTGTGTATTATCAATATATGTTTGGGAGGTGATCGTAGTGGTGTCGCTGCCTGTTTGGATGATCTCACCTTGATGGTTTGATACGCTGTCAGCCTCGATAGTGATCTGTTCTGCATAGGTTTGTGCTTCATCTAATATGACCGTGTCGGCAGTAATGCTAAGTTGGCCGTTGCTTTGAACGCTACCTGCTGTGCCATCAAGTTGTGTGGCTGTCAGTTGCAGTTGTCCATCGCCGGCATGCGTGATGTCTCCTGCAGTGTTGATGAGGGTGACGGCTTCTATGTTCATGTTCTGGCTATTGCTGGCAATACGTCCTTGGTGGTTATCGAGTGTGCCAGTCACGTTGAGTGTGAGATCGTCGCTGCCTGTTTGGATCAGTTCGCCATTACGATTAGATAGTTGTGTGGCAGTAAGGCTGAGTTTTTTAGCTGAAATAGTCGCATTATCGCTAATGATTGTTTTGGGAGTTGTTATGGTTAAGGTATCAAGTGCATTGATAGAGGCATCATGTACGTTAACAGTATCTTCGCTTGCGGCAATATGAAGGCTGTGTGCACTCGTTTGGCTTGATGAGAGATCGATAGCTTTAGATAGGTGAGTTTGCTGGTAAGCGGCAAGATGTTGTCCGTGTGAAGTAATGGCTTTACTAGCCTTGAGGCTGAGATTCGCATTTGAGCTTGCAACTTGAAGTGTGCCATTAGTATTCAGCCCCGCTGCAAAAATGGCGTTTGTTGTACCGCTTATTTGGCTGTTTGCACCTGAAGCTATCAGGGTTGCATCATCTAATGCAGCAATTACATTGGTATTGTTAATATCGCCTTGGGTGGTAAGCTGTGCTGACGCTTTAGTGTAGATAATGCCGCTATTATTAATCCCTTGTTGTGAGGATATGGTCATCTTCTCGGTGCTGTTTAGGCTGCCTGAATTATCTAAATACCCATTGGTATTTAAGCTCAAGCTTCCTGCGCCTATCTGACCTGCATTGTGCACACCTACACCACTTTCTGTTCCTATAAGTCGGATCTTGCCTGCATACATTCCACCTAGGGTTCCAACATCAATGGCGACATTAGGGGCTGTAGTGGTCGGGGGCTGTTTGCTAATTTGACTGTGGGCAGCATTTATCTGGTTACTACCTGTAGTTATTTTTAGATCATTCGCCCATATTCCAGCATTGACTTTAACGGCTCGGGCAATAAGATCGGTGTAGTTTGTTTGTCTGGCATCAAGGCCTTTCCCCTCTATGCTTATTTGACCTTTTTGAACTCGGTAGGCCTCTAAACTTCCTCCATTTAAAATGGGAGTGCCTGTTGTTAAGGTTGCACGGTTCGTGTTGATAAACCCACATCCATCACAGGTTACGCCTGCAGGGTTGGCAATAATAACTTGGGCTTTAGATCCTGCAACTTCAATATAACCTTGCAATAAACTCAGATTATTTGAGTTCACTTCATTTAATATGACGCGCGCCGAACCTGTTGCTAACCATGGATTAGCTGGAACCCAGCCACCTAGTTGGGTTTGGGCGTTTGTACGTGAGTTATTAAGAATGGCACCTTTTTGCTTAACATCAAATTGGCGATATAGATTATGCGATACGCCTGCAGCGCTGGGGGTTTGGATATTAACAAGGGGAAGTCCATTGGCAGTGTTCAATACAGTGGCACGTTGCTGACCTGTTGCATTAGGATCAGCAATAATGTCAGCACTGACAGATTCTGCCCCTCCCAAGAATGAACTTGGAATGGCCAGAATAAGCGGTAATAATCGATAGTAATGTGTTTTCATGATTAACATCCTTGTTAATGCTTTTTCCTAGTAGGTCCACGAAAGGTTAAAACCCAATATAGTACTGTCGGCTCTAAATCCTTTCGGCCGACTCAGTGGTGTGCCTGCAAACGCATTCCAGTTAAGCCCTTTGTAGCCACCTCGAATGCCTAGCACTGCACCTGCTAGATGGTTGCCAATAAGAAGGTCACTGCTCGGTCCACTAATATGTCCATAGTCAACGCCTAGATAAAGTTGCTGACCCGTCTCGCCCAATAAAAGATTAAGATCATTACGTATTAGCCAACCTCGTTCTGCTATTAAGATGTTTTCACCGGTGAACCCCCTAACAGTATAACGACCACCGATGGAAAATCGATCTTGAGGAATCAGTCTGGTTCGGTTCCATTGACTCCGTAATCGACTACTAAAGTGAAATTGCTGTAGCCCTATTTTAAAGGGGTGAGCACCTCGAAGTTCTGCCGTGATAATTTCAGGGCGGGAAGTGCCTTCATTGAAGGATTCTTCAGGTGCTTCTAAAGCATTAAACATGCCTGTGCCACGGTGGAGATTAAGATCAAACTCAAGACGTGTATTATTGATGAATTCTCGATGTGATACGCCGGCTTCCCAGCCAGCAGTACGCCTTTGTTGTACGCCTATTTCTGTATCATCAATAAAGTTGTGTGAACTTTGCAGGTAACCTAGAAGTGAAATGCTTGTTTTTCGTGTCGCATCTCGATATACAACGCGAGATAATTTTACGCGTGCGTTCTTACTTTCACCACTATAGATAAAAGTCTGCGAGGCACCTGCAACGGATTGATAATACTCATTCTCACTTGCCGTTATTCCTAACTGCCAATAGCCAAAGGGAAGAGAATAATGAATCGTATTGCCTTGCGTACCTCTTGAGCCAGAAATTCCGCCACCTAAATCATGGTTATAACTGAAATAAAATAGGTCATTGAGGGTTAAGAGGTTATCTGCTGATAGCGTTAGGCTACCTTGGTATTTTCCTGTTGATTCAGAACCGCCATCATCAGCAGAAAGTGTCAGTCTAAAAGGTGTTTTTTGTTGGTAGCGAATGACAATGTCACTGTCTCCAGGACGGGCATTTTTTTCTGAGCTAGGTTCAATCTGAATATCCGCTTCTGCAGTAGGAACACGTTTGAGGTTTTCTAAACCTTGCTCAATATCTCGAAGGTTAAGTAGATCACCTGCTCTGGCAGGAAGGGCATTCCAATAACGTCCTCTTGAATCGGCATCATCTGCCATGCGTATGGTATGTATCCGTCCCGGAATCACCGTTATGTTTAGTGTACCTGTAGAAAGATCTTGAGGAGATACTAAAAGGCGACTCGTAATATAACCTTTAGCAATAATCGTGTTTTGAATACGACTTATAACGGTATTAATACCATTAACGCCAAGACATAAACCTAGAACAGAGTCATCCCCACTAATCGCTGGTTTGAGTGCAAATTGAAAAGAATCAGCCTGTTCCCCATCCAGTATTATTTGTGAAAGTGCAAAACACGGTGATTCATTAAGAGGGAGTGCATCTTCTGTCTGAGACAAAGGAGACTTTTGCGGAATAAACACATCAGGGGAAGGTTCAAATTCTTGGCGAAAGTCATTTTCACGCTGTTGCTGGCGCAATAATTCTTGAGTAGGGTTAGGTAATGTTTCGGCAAGCGAAACATGACACGTAAGCATATAGCCTATGCTTACTAATAGTAGTTTTAGCACTAAATCCACAATCCTTGTGTTGACTAGGGGGATCCATCCCACCCAGTTTCATTGATATTTTAAATCAATAAAGACGATACCTACTTGTTAATTCCAAGTCAATCAATTAACACGTTACTGATTATCAATCAGTTAAATTAACTATCAAACGAGTATTACAACAAGACGCGTTCGATACCACCTTCTTTTACATTTTCGATAAACTTAGGCTGCCAATCCTTTCCTAATACGTGATTAGCAACTTCCACAACGATGTAATCTGTCTCGATACCTGTATCTTCACTATAGCGAGATAAACCTTGCTGACAAGCAGGACATGAGGTCAACATTTTTACATTGCCTTTAACCGCTTTATCTTCACCAACCAGTTGTTGAATACCTTTGGTTATCTCTTCTTCTTTACGGAAGCGTACTTGGGTTGCAATATCAGGACGAGCCACAGCAAATGAACCTGCTTCACCACAACAACGATCACTTAATGTCACATCTTGGCCTAATAAATTTGCTGCCACATTAGTTGATTCATAGGTTTTCATCGGTGTATGACATGGCTCATGGTAAAGATACTGTGTACCTTCAACACCTTCCATTTTTACACCTTTTTCCATTAGGTATTCGTGGATATCTAATAAACGACAACCAGGGAATATCGATTCAAATTGATATTTGAGCAGCTGATCCATGCAGGTACCACACGATACGATAACCGTTTTAATATCCATATAGTTCAACGTATTGGCTAGTCTATGGAATAGCACTTGGTTAGCCGTTGATATCGCCTGACCCTTTTCAGTATCACCGCTTGATGCTTGTGGGTAACCACAACATAAATAACCCGGTGGCAAGACTGTTTCAGCACCTACTTCATACAGCATGGCTAATGTTGCTAAACCTACTTGGCTAAATAATCGTTCTGAACCACAACCAGGGAAGTAAAATACTGAATCAGAGTCTTCATTCACTTTGTTTACATCACGCAAGATTGGGATCATCTTGTCATCTTCCACACCCAACATGGCGCGTGTTGTTTGTGATGGTAAACCAGCAGGCATCGGTTTTTTCATAAAATGAACAACCTGCTCACGAATGGGTGTTTTACCCGTTGTTGGCAATGGTCGTTTCTTTTTACCACCTAATAAACCCAAGTATTTAGCTGCATTATGTGCAAGACGTTGAGCTTTATAGCCCCATTCAATCATGCCCTTACGCATAATTTTAATGGTCAATGGATCTGTAGCATTCAAGTACGCCATTGATGTCCATGTTCCCACATTAAAGTGACGTTTACCCTGATTTTTCAAGATAGCACGCAACTTCACTGTCACATCACCAAAGTCGATGTTGACTGGACAAGGGTTCAAACAGCGATGACAAACGGTACAGTGATCAGCGACATCATTCATTTCTTCAAAATGACGAACCGAAATACCACGACGAGTTTGCTCTTCGTAAAGAAAAGCTTCCATGATCAAACCAGTGGCTAAGATCTTGTTTCGTGGTGAATATAATAAATTGGCACGAGGCACATGTGTCGTACACTCTGGTTTACACTTACCACAACGCAGGCAATCTTTAATATCGTTATTTACTTCATTCAATTCGCTGGCTTCAAGAATTAAAGCTTCTTGCTGTAACAGTCTCATTGAAGGTGTGTAGGCATTGTCTAAACCAGACCCGGCCAATAATTTACCAGCATTAAAATTACCGTTGGGATCGACTTGCTCTTTGTATTTTGCAAAAGCATCAATCGTGGCTGGATCAAGATATTGCATCTTAGTCAAACCGATACCATGCTCACCCGAAATAACACCACCTAATGCGCCTGCCAATTCCATTACATCATCAACGATGAGTTCGGCTTCATGCATCATGTTGTAATCATTAGAGTTAACGGGAATATTCGTATGGACGTTGCCATCACCCGCATGCATATGGGTTGCTATAAACAAACGACTCGAACGATGATCTGCATGAATAGCATCGAGTTTTGTACGTAATGCTGCTAATGACTGTCCTTGGAATAATTCTTTTAGTGGTTTCTCAACTTCTTGGCGATAAGAAATTCGTACATCACGTCGTTGTAATACATCAAATAAGGTATCACCCTCATTTAACTTAGCGATAACCTCTTCAGACAATAAATCTAATTTATCTGCTGCTAGTGACTCAAAACTATTTAATATGTCATTCCAGCGAGCACGAACATCATCAAGGTGTTTACAAGCAGCATCAATCTTCGCTTGTAGGATGGCATCATTTTCAACACTGTCATCTAGATCTTTATCTTCCTGCTTCAATTCTTTCGGCTGGTTTGATAAATAAGTGCAAGCCGCATCAGCCATATTTAATTTATTACGCGTAGATTGCACAATATTCATGCGCTCAATGCCATCGTTATACTCAGACAGACGATCTAATGGGATCACCACATCTTCGTTAATCTTAAAGGCATTGGTATGTTTCGCAATTGCTGCTGTTCGAGAACGATCTGCCCAAAAACGTTTACGTGCTTCCGGACTAACGGCAATAAAACCCTCGCCATCACGTGCATTAGCTAAGTGAACAATTTCAGAACAGGCTGCCGCAACAACATCTTCATCATCACCAGAAACATCAATCATTAACACCATTTTTGGCAGTTCTGATCGTGGTGCTTTAGTGGTGTAATCAACAGCACGAACATAACGTTCGTCAAGATGTTCCATCCCCGCTAAAACAATCCCTGGATTGTTATCCAGCACATCTTTAGTTTCAACAATCGCGGGGACAGCTTTACTTAAATCATTACCGAAAAACTCAAGACACACTGTGCGAGTAAATTTAGAGTCACGATGTAAAACAAATACCGCAGAGGTAATTAAACCATCACAGCCTTCTTTTTGAACACCCGGCAAACCACCTAAGAACTTATTGGTAACATCTTTACCAAGGCCTATTTTACGTAACTCAGGAGCAGGAATTGCAATATGTTCTGGTTCACCGATAACGGTTTTACCATTTGCTTGATAACGCGTCACTTGGAACTCAGCAATCTCAATATCGTGGATCTTGCCCATATTATGGTTAAGACGTTCTACTTCCATCCACTGTGAATCAGGTGTCACCATGCGCCATGACACTAAGTTATCAAGCGTTGTTCCCCACATGACGGCTTTTTTACCACCGGCATTCATCGCAACATTACCACCAATAGTTGAGGCATCTTGTGATGTTGGGTCAACGGCAAATACTAAACCATTTTGACCGGCAAGATCAGAAACGCGGCGAGTTACCACGCCTGCTTCAGCACGAACAGTCGCTACCTCATCATCACGCCCAGCGAGTGTTCGATAGATAACAGGACCCAGACCTTCTAGCTTCTCAGTATTAATCACAATACTTTCTGCCGTTAGCGGGATTGCTCCCCCTGTATATCCGGTACCACCACCACGAGGAATGACGGTTAAACCTAATTCAATCGATGCAGCAACCAGTGCAGCCATCTCTTCTTCACTGTCAGGCGTAGCAACAGCAAGTGGATATTCAACACGCCAATCCGTTGCATCCGTCACATGTGAAACACGTGCTAAACCATCAAACTGAATATTATGTTTTTTAGTAGCTCTCGATAACCGACGCATCACAGCCTGTCTACGTTCTGCAATCGATAACAAATCACGTTCAAATTTAGCAACAGCCTCACGCGCACTACTTTCAAGTTCCAGTGCTAATTGATTGTTATTTTTTGTTGCGCGCTCGCGCACTTGATCAAGCCGATGATGCAAAGCATGGCATAAGGAATCCCAACGCTTACGGTTTGCAACTAAATCATCTTGAATAAAAGGATTACGTGAGATAACCCACATATCTCCCAAGACCTCAAATAACATTTTGGCACTACGCCCAGTTTTACGTTGACCTCGTAAAGTTTGGATGGTGTCCCACATGGGTTCACCCAAATATCGAATAACGATTTCACGGTCAGAAAAAGAGGTATAGTTGTACGGTATTTCGCGAATTCTGTTTGGCATGTTTTCCACAAAAAAACAGTTAATAGAAATGATCTACGAAATAATATCATGAAGCACGCCTTTTATATGCGCACAAAAAATAGGATAATCTGATATTAAATTTTTTCGAGCCCCAAATTAGATGGAATTACCTCATATTCTTGCCCTTGCCATACTGCAAGGTTTAACTGAATTTTTACCTATTTCTAGCTCAGCCCATTTAATCCTATTGCCCATTATTGCTGGCTGGGAAGATCAAGGGCTCGCTTTCGATGTTGCCGTTCACGTCGGTACACTCAGTGCCGTTATCTTTTATTTTCGCCATACCTTAAAAAAATTATCCTCCGACTGGTTTCAATCTCTAAAATTGCGCAAGCATGTAGATGAAAGCTTCCTTGCTTGGGCTGTATTGTTTGCAACAATTCCCGCAGGACTTGCAGGACTCTTATTAAATGATGTGGTCGATAACCATTTACGCAGCCCATTTGTTATTGCAGCCACCACGATTGGTTTTGGTTTATTACTCGGTTGGGCAGATTGGTATGGCAAGCGTCAACGAGAACTAAACCAGATTAATTGGAAAGACATCTTATATATAGGGTTTGCTCAGGCAATATCACTCATTCCCGGAACATCACGCTCAGGTATCACCATGACAGCAGGATTAATGCTGGGTTTATCTAGACATGCAGCCGCACAGTTCTCCTTTTTGTTATCAATTCCTATTATTTTCTTAGCTGGCGGCTGGATCAGTGTTAAACTAATCAGATCGTCGATAGCAATTGATTGGACCACACTATTTTCTGGCGCACTATTCTCTGCGATTAGTGCTTATATTTGTATTCACTTCTTTATGAAGTTAATCAGTCAGATCGGCATGTGGCCTTTTGTAATCTATCGTCTAATACTAGGTGTAATTCTAATCACCTTATTTATCTAGTAATTTGGGTTGACAGTGAGCGGTTGAATGCGTAATATTCCCCCTCTTTATTAGACCCGCTTGCGTAATTTTTTCAGGAGCAACCCGCGGAATGAAAACAACCACTTTAAGTGCAAAACCAGCAGAAGTTCGTCGTGACTGGTTCGTCGTTGATGCCGAAGGCAAAACATTAGGCCGTATGGCAACAGAAATCGCGCGTCGTTTGCGTGGTAAACATAAGACTATTTACACACCTCACGTTGATACAGGCGATTATATCGTTGTTATCAATGCAGAGAAGATTCGTGTAACTGGTAACAAATTGAAAGATAAAATGTACTACCATCACACAGGTTACATCGGTGGTATCAAATCTATCTCTCTAGGAAAGCAACTTGATAAAGCACCAGATCGTGTTATTAAATCTGCTGTTAAAGGCATGTTGCCAAAGAATTCATTGGGTCGCACTATGTTCGGTAAACTAAAAGTTTACGCTGGCACAGAACACCCTCACACAGCCCAACAGCCTAAAGTGCTGGAGATTTAAGTCATGGCAGATACATACTACGCAACAGGCCGTCGTAAAAGTTCTACAGCTCGTGTTTTCATGAAGCTAGGCAGCGGCAAATTAACTATCAACACACGTTCTATCGAAGAATACTTCGGTCGTGAAACATCACGTATGGTTGTTCGTCAACCACTTGAACTTGTTGAAATGCTAGATAAAGTTGACCTAAACATCACTGTTCGTGGTGGTGGTAACAACGGTCAAGCTGGTGCAATTCGTCATGGTATCAGCCGCGCATTGGTTGAATTTGACAGTGAATTGAAAACTGGTTTACGTCAAGCAGGCTTCATCACTCGTGATGCTCGTGCTGTTGAGCGTAAGAAAATCGGTTTACATAAAGCGCGTAAACGTCCTCAATTCTCTAAACGTTAATCGTTTATTTAGAATTATAAATACGGTCTTGTACCGTATTTACACTAAAAAGGCTGTCCATTTGGATGGCCTTTTTTGTTTGTGACATTGTTAGTCGATCTATCTACTCTATAGGATAGGCCTCAGCCGCGAAGGTGGCTAATATCCTAATTCGGCTAAAGCCATTCATAATCTATGATGTTTTCAATTTCATCAATAGCTTTGTCTTTAGGAAAATATGGATCGCTTAGATTTGCTCTAAACGTTATTTTTTATTTAGATAGCAAGAAAATACCCAAAGGCTGTGGCATATTTAACGGGCCATTCGCGGCTGAAGCCGCTCCTACCCTTTTTTATAGAGTGATGCTTTCTCTTCACCTGGCTGTGTTTTAAAGCGGCGATGTATCCATAGGTATTGCTCAGGAGCTATACGTACTTCCCGCTCAATCAAATCATTAATAGTCTGCGCATCATCCACATCATCTCCAGCAGGAAAATCTTTAAGCGCTTCACCAAGGCTTAAAGTATAAGTTCCATCTTTCTCACGCCTTGGAACAAAGGGAATCACTGCCGCACCGCTCATCTTCACAATTCTTGCTGTGGCAGGAACTGTTGCTGCTGTTACACCAAAAAACGTCGCAAATACACTTGAACGAGGACCAAAGTCTTGATCAGGTGCATACCAAACGATTTTATTTTTCTTCAATGCTCGTACCATTGGCCGTGGATCATCTCGTAGTACTGTGCCTTCACTGTGTAACGTTCTAAACTTCATCATCACAGCATTGAACAATAGATTATTTAATTGTCGAAACATGACATAACATGGTTTTTTCAACATGATCAGTCGACCACCTAATTCCATGCTCGTAAAGTGCCCTGTAAGTAAGATGACACCTTTTCCTTTCGCTAAAGCAGCATCGAGATGTTCTAATCCTTCATATTTAACTCGTTTTTCTAATTGAGCATCACTTGCCCACCAGCTCAATGCCGTTTCAATCAGCATCATACCCATTGTATGAAAGTTCTTTTGCATTACGTTTTGTCGCTGCTTTTCAGACAGTTCTGGAAAACATAATTCCAAGTTTCGTAGGGCAATATGTTTACGAGGTTTCATCAATGGCGACATAATCGAAGCCAGTAAAGAACCCAGCCATAACTGTACTTTAACGGGAAGGTAGATTGATAAACGCATCAAAGCTAGTCCTAACCAGCTTGGCCAGAAACGTGGATGTAAAAATTGCCATTGGAATATTTTCATTGGGTCTGAATCATTAACTAAATTACCGCCTATGCTATCATTCTCGCTGGTTTACCGCTTAACAAACAGCATTAAAGAAATGAGTCACTCTTGAAATTACTCTATACCACTCTATTTACTCTAGGCTTGCCCTTTATAATTCTTCGCCTGATATGGCGAGGATTTCGCGCACCAGCCTATTGGCATCGCTGGCCTGAGCGTTTTGGTGCTAGTCCAACACTGTCTCAAGCAGATGTTATTTGGGTTCATGCTGTATCGGTTGGAGAAGTTGAAGCCTGTCGCCCTCTAGTGAAAGCATTACAACAAGAATACCCTGAATATCAGATTCTGATCACAACAATGACGCCAACAGGTAGTGCTCGCGTTAAGTTACTATTTGCAGAGACTGTGGCACATTGTTATTTGCCTTATGATCTTCCTTTTGCCATCAAACGTTTTCTAAGTCGTATCAAACCACAGTTTGGTATTATTATGGAGACCGAAATATGGCCAAACCTTTTAAGTACCTGTAAGCAGTTTGAAATCCCGTTAGTATTAGCCAATGCTCGCATGTCAGTGCGTTCTGCCAAGGGTTATGCCCGATTTTCTAAGTTCACAGCCTCAGTCCTCGATGACTTATCTCTGATTGCAGCTCAAGGACAAGATGATAAAAAACGCTTTCAACAGTTGGGGGCAAGCAATAAAAAAGTACATGTGATCGGCAATCTGAAATATGAAATCAACTTAGCTGCAAGTTTAAAAGAACAAGCTTCGGCAATGCGCAATCTGTGGAACAGTAACCGTCCAGTGCTGGTTGCAGCCAGTACACATGAAGGCGAAGAAGAGATGTTATTGAATGCTGCTCGACAGATTCGTGGTCACTTTTCTGATTTATTATTAATTATCGTTCCAAGACATCCTGAACGCTTTGATCGTGTTGCAGCACTAGCTCAACGCTCAGGAGTTAAAACAATTCGTCGTAGCGAACATCGTCCCTGCCCTGCAGATATACAAGTTATGATTGTCGATACCATGGGGGAGTTGCCATTATTTTATGCTGCAAGTGATCTTGCCTTTGTTGGTGGCAGTTTAGTCCCACATGGAGGTCATAACCTATTAGAACCCGCCATATTAGGGCGTGCAGTGATAACCGGCCCTCACTTCTTCAACTTTAATGAGATTACCAAGCAATTTCTTACCGCCAATGCAGCGACACAGGTTAATGATACTCAAGAATTAGCTGAAACCGTTATCAATTTACTACAAAATTCTCAGCAACGTGCTCAAATGAGTGAGGCGGGATTAAAGCTTATTGCCGCGAGCCAAGGTGCTAGCGCCCGTCTGGTAAATCTTATTAAACACAATATTACTCGCAATGAAAAATGATCAATACTGGATGGCAAGAGCGTTAGAGCTTGCCAAACATGCGCAGCAACAAGGTGAAGTACCTGTTGGTGCAGTTATTGTTCGAGATGGAATTGTATTGGGTGAAGGTTGGAATCAACCCATTAGCCAACATGATTCTACCGCCCATGCCGAAATACAGGCCCTACGCGCAGCCTGTACCCACGTAGAAAACTATCGTTTACCTGGTGCCACACTTTATGTCACCTTAGAGCCCTGCATTATGTGTGCAGGTGCAATTGTTCACGCTAGGATAGAGCGTGTTGTTTATGCCGCAAAAGAGCCTAAAACTGGCGCCGTAGGCAGTTGCTTTGACATATTCAACACACAGCAACTCAATCATCATGTTCACTGTGAACACGGGCTGCTTGCGGATGAAAGCACTCAATTATTACAAGACTTTTTCAGGTCCCGTCGTTAGGAATTACGATGTTTAAACCAACGTTTGTTCTCAGCATTATCATCACACTCATCGGCGGTATAATGATGGTGGTTAGTATGATTGCTGCGGTCATTCATGTAGCAAGTAATATCTATGAAGATATTCAGCTAATCCATATCGCCCCACCAATAACGTCGCTTGCTCAGACATCACCGTCATTTTCTATTCAACAAGACCAGCTCATTTCCTTCTGGTTAAATATGCCTAATAAACAAATTGAAAATAAAGACATGCAAATCACACTATCACTGTTCGATCGCAACGGCAGTCTTTTGACCACAATGAAAAAAGAGTTTAATTCGACATTCACTCGCCATAGTGACGGAGAACAACACTATTACAAATTAGGAAGCTATCACTTTGAAACAGCCTTTAAGGGTGTCCTACAAACCCGTTTTGATGGCACCTGGTTAGTAGAAACACCAAGTAAACTCATCCTACGACAAATATCCTCTGCACTCCTACCCGTGCAGCAGTTTTATTTTTTCCTGCTTGGAATAATGATACTTATTATCGGTGTTAAAGCCGTCGAGAAGTATAGTCCATGAAAATAAGAAACAATTCGCTCATTAGCATTTACAAATAGCGAGCTAACAAGCCTTTCTCAGGTACTTTTCCAGAATATGGTACTTTAACTTGATGGCCGCTACCAGGAGCGACATCAACTGCCTTACCATCTTTGTTGATAAGTTTTTCAAGCGTAAATTCAACATTACCTTCAGGCAAGATCAATTCTAGTTTATCGCCAACAGAAAACTTATTCTTCACATCAATATCTAAACATTGATTCTCAGAATCATAGCCGATAATTTCACCAACATACTGCTGACGATCACTACTTGAGTAACCTTCCATATAGTTTTGTTGTTCTTGCGTTGGGTGACGTTGATAGAAACCATCTGTATAACCGCGGTTAGCCAAATTATCTAACTTACCGATCAATGTTGGGTCAAATTTTCGACCTGCCACCGCATCATTAATAGCATGGCGATAAAGTTGTGCCGTACGAGATACATAATAAATAGACTTAGTTCGTCCTTCTATTTTTAATGAGTCCACACCAATCTTTGCCAAACGCTCAATATGTTGAATTGCACGCAAATCTTTTGAGTTCATGATGTATGTACCATGCTCATCTTCAAAGATAGGCATCAATTCACCTGGTCGATTAGCTTCTTCAATCAGGTAAATATCATCTGCTAGAGGATGACGTTCTTGACTACCACAATCAGAAAAAGAATCTTGATTATTCATCGCATCAAAGGCTTTAAATTCAATCTTCTGTGGTGAGTCATCATTGCCATCACTACTCTGTGTTTTATAGTCCCAACGACATGAGTTAGTACATGAACCTTGATTAGGATCTCGGTGATTAAAGTAACCAGACAATAAACAACGTCCTGAATAGGCAATACAGAGTGCGCCATGAACAAATACTTCTATTTCCATTTCAGGACAAAGTTGGCGAATTTCTTCAATTTCATCAAGTGATAATTCACGAGAGAGAATCACTCGGCTTACACCTACTGAATGCCAAAACTTCACTGCCTGCCAATTCACCGTATTGGCTTGAACAGATAAATGAATTGGCATTTCAGGCCAACGTTCACGCACCATCATAATTAAACCCGGATCAGCCATAATAATGGCATCTGGCTTCATTGCAATAACGGGTTCCATATCTGCCATATAAGTTTTAATTTTAGCGTTATGCGGCATTATGTTGCTGGCTACAAAAAACTGTTTTCCCAAAGCATGTGCTTCTTGTATACCTTGGTCTAACACTTCTAACTTATGAAAGTCATTATTACGTACACGTAGGCTATATCTAGGCTGACCAGCATAGACTGCATCAGCCCCATAAGCGTAGGCATAACGCATATGTTGTAAGCTACCTGCAGGCAAAAGTAATTCTGGCGCATTCATAAAAAACATCTCAAGACAAAAAGTGAAGGAATTATAATCTATTTATAAAAAAAGTTATTAAAAACAAGATCATTACTTCTCTGGAAAACTTAAACAGTGCAAATAAGGTCATATAAAGCGATAATCAAATCTCTGATTTATCAGGAGTTCTATTTGAAATTTTTTAGCTTGTTACTCATATCTTTAACATTCCTAATTGCCTGCGGAGATGCTCAACCTCATCTAGAGGAAATCCGTGAGCGTGGAGAACTTCGTGTTCTAACTCGTTATGGACCAACAAGCTATTATGTAAAAGGTGAATCGCTAGCAGGTTTTGAATATGAGCTTGCACAACGCTTTGCTGAGCACCTCAATGTTAAGCTCAAGATTATAGTCCCTGAAAACCTCGGTAATATGCTTCATCTTATTGAGCAAGGTAAGGCTGATATTGCAGCAGCGGGGTTAACCATTACTCCAGACCGTAAAGACATCATCCGTTTCGGCCCAGTCTATCAAGAAGTTACGCAGCAATTGGTTTATCGTCAAGGTGGAAAAAAACCCAAAAACATTACAGCTCTCTCCGGGGGGCAATTAGAAGTCGTTGCAAATAGTAGTCATGTAGAACAACTATACTCACATCAACAAGAAATCCCTGAATTGAGTTGGACGGAAAATACTGAATTAGACAGTAGTGGTTTGCTCGAACTCTTACAATTAGAAATGATTGATTACACCATTGCTGATTCAAATGAAATTGCAGCTAATCGCCCCCTATTCCCTGAACTTCGTGTTGCTTTTAATATCTCGGAACCACAGGCTTTAGCATGGGCAATGCCACTTGCTGAAGATGGTTCACTTTATAATGAGATGGCATTGTTTTTTGAACAAATTGAAGAGTCTGGCGATCTCGATCGTTTAATAGAGAAATACTATGGTCATATTCGCCGATTTGATTATGTTGATACCCGCGCCATTCATCGTCGAATATTAACTCATTTGCCTAAATACCAAGCTTTATTTGAACAAGCAGGTGAACAATATGGTTTTGATTGGCGACTACTTGCAGCAATCTCATATCAAGAATCGCATTGGGATGAAAAAGCCGTTTCAAGTACTGGTGTGAAAGGTCTGATGATGCTGACCTTGTCCACCGCAAAACAAATGAAAATTAAAGATCGTGAAGATCCTGCACAAAGCATCACAGGAGGAGCGGCTTACTTAGCATCAGTTGAACAACGAATTTCTGAAAAAGTCGAAAATGAACAGGATAGGTTTTGGATGGCATTAGCCTCCTACAATATTGGTCTAGGCCACTTAGAAGATGCACGAGTACTGACCCAAAAGGGTGGGAAAAATCCTAATTTATGGTCTGATGTAAAACAATATCTTCCTTTATTGGCTAAGAAAAAATGGTATGAGCAAACTCGCCATGGTTATGCGAGGGGGGGGGAACCTGTTCGTTATATTGAGAATATTCGTCGTTATTATGATATTTTATTGCAGACTCCCCTTTCCAATGACAGTTCAACAACAGCGATTGAAAGTATGGAGTCAGCTGATAAACAATCAACACCTGCAGCACTCTAATTAAAGGACTTTGTCGATGGAAAACGATGATGTAACGCAGAAACTTGAAGAATGGAAGAAGAAGTATTATCAGTCCATCGCTGATCTTGAAAAGCAGCAAAGCTATGACGAGATATTACAACGTAGTTTAGGTCGTTTGGCCCTCGCTGCACAAGGGCTTGATTCCGCTTTAGATAGTCAGCTGAAGTCATTACGTACTATTTTACGTGGTAAGAGCAAGCAGCATGAGATTGAACATATTCTAGAGAAAATGGAAAAAGCCATTGCTCGAATGGAGAGCAGTAAAGCTAAAGACAAAGCACTATCGACGGGGGAAATCCTCTCTGATTTACTCACCTCACTTAAACTCCCTAAAGACTTCAAGTCAGAGGCAAAAACACTATCCAAACAGCTTAAATCTACTGATAATCCGGATGTCGATGCCGTCATACCTGAGTTATTAACGTTATTAGACAAGTGCTTAACATTCTCGTCATCAAAAAATTCTTCTTCTGGTTTTGGATTTAACCTTTTTGGTCGTGGAAAATCGACTAACGAAGATGAAGATAACAGTCTCACTATTGATGATGTAAGCGAACATGATATGCCTACGCATCTTGTCTTAATGCAGTTACTTGAACGTTTATCATTGCCCACTGATTTAAGTAAAAAGGCGACGAAAATCCGTCATAAAATTGAATCGGGTATCGAAGAATCTCAACTCCCTCATATTATTAATGACATCGCTGAAATCGTAAGTAGCTTGGGTTCACAAGCTGTCACAGAAAAACAAGAATATGAAGAATTCTTAAAAACACTTACATCTCGCTTAGCTGAACTTGACCAGCATATCCGCCAAACAAGTGACGATGACAGTAAAGCATTCAAAGAACGCCATGTTATTAGTCAGGCTGTTGAAGAACAGGTCTCAGGACTACGAAGCCATGTAGAAGAGGCTAGTGATCTAGAACAGTTAAAATCATCTGTGACTGGAAAACTAGATGTGTTAAATCAGCATTTTGAGAAGTACAAAAAATCTGATCATGACCGATTTAACCAATCACAGCGCCAAATAAAAGTACTTAATCAACGCTTACATGAGATGGAAGAAGAAAGTACTGAATTACGTAAGTCTGCTGAGGAGTCACGAGAGCTCGCTCTTAAAGATGCACTAACAGGTATATGGAATCGACAAGCACTGAACGAAGATCTAGAAAAAGAGTTTACCCGCTGGCAACGTTATCAAAAGCCGCTCAGTATCGTAGTCTGGGATATCGATCTCTTCAAGCGCGTTAATGATAGTTATGGTCATGCCGCTGGCGATAAGGTTTTAAAAACAATTGCACGCATCTTTATGCAAGCAACACGTGATGCTGACTTTATTGCTCGATTTGGTGGAGAAGAATTTGTAGGCGTATTCCCAGAAACGCGCTTGGAAGATGCGCTCAGTTTAGCTAATAAAATTAGGGAAAAAGTAGAAACGTCTAAGTTTCATTATGAAAATAAACCCGTCGCTATTACGGCTTCGGCTGGGCTCGCAACGTTCCGTCCTAATGATACGATTGAAGATGTCTTCAAACGCGCCGATGCAGCATTGTATCGCGCTAAAGAAACAGGACGAAACCGCTGTATTGCAGAAGATTAACCCTATAGATACAAATTACTTGAAAAGACTTCATCATTCCCGCGAAAGCGGGAACCCAACGATAGTGGCTAGTTTATCTGCCTATGGCTCCCTGCATACGCAAGGATGACAGAATTACTCTTCAAAAATAGAATGTTTCGAGTATAGGGAACGTATACTTATTGAGCCAATTCTTTCTGAATTAAGAAATCGACGGTTTTCAGCATATCAGTCATGCTACCAGCTAATGGTGCATCAGTACGGAACTGACCATTAACAATCATCGCTGGCACGCCTGTAATCCCTGAGTTTTGACTCAGTAATAAGGCTTTTTTCACTTTTGATGAAACACTCATTGATTTCATTGTTTTAGCAAAGGCTTCACGATCAATACCTTGCTCAGCAACAAAATCAAGTAACTGCTCTTCTGTTTGCAAACGACGCTTCTCAACATGAATTGCATTAAACAAAAGTGGGTGCAATGTTTCTAAATCGCCCGTTGCTTCAGCAGCATAAAATACACGAGCCAATTGCAACCAACTATCACGAAAAATAGCAGGAACATGTTTAAATGTTACATTTTCAGGTAATGTTTCTTTCCATTTTTGTACTTGTGGATCTAAGTTGAAACAGTGTGGGCAGCTGTAAGAAAATAATTCAATCACTTCAATCTTATTCTCTTCACTTGTAGCTAAACGTGTAGGCGTTGCTTTGTAATGTACACCATCAATAAATGCCTCAGGCATTGCCATTGAAGATAATGGTAATAATGATGCACTTAATAATAGTGCTGCTTTAAGCAATGTGTTCATCGTGTTATTTCCTTTAATCGAATCATTAAATTTACAATTTATGTATTTAGAGTGTTCCGTACGAATGCAAGCCAGACAAAAACATATTGACGCCTAAGAAGGCAAATAGCGTAACAAATAGTCCAATTATAGCCCACCATGCCATTGGTCTACCGTGCCAACCTTTAGTCATTCTCATATGCAACCATGCCGCATAATTTAACCAGACAATTAAGGCCCATGTTTCTTTCGGATCCCACGACCAATAACCACCCCATGCTTCTGCTGCCCATAAAGCGCCTAAGACAGTTGCCACGGTGAAAAAGGCAAAGCCAAGTGCAATAGACTTATACATCAAATCATCCATGATGCTTAAATCAGGCAATGTTGTCGCGAATAAACCTTGAGGATTTTTTGATTCACGCCATGTGCGTAATAAATAGGCAACACCGATCATCGCGGCCATTGCAAAGGCACCATAGCCAACAAAGTTTGCTGGCACATGAATCTTCATCCAATAACTCTGCAATGCAGGTACAAGAGGCTGAATTTCATGAGCACCTTTACCAAAGGTATACCAAAGTTGAAACGCTACCGCAGCACTAATAACCAATAAGACAAAGCCACCCAAGCTACGTGTTTTATATCGACGTTCATAGAACAAATACAATAATGCCGTGATGACAGCAAAAAGGATGAACACTTCATAAAGGTTACTGACAGGAATATGTCCCACATCAGGACTAATTAAATACGACTCGCGCCAGCGAACCATCAACCCCACCATGCCCATTGTTGTTGCAGACCATGTTAATGCTGATGCAACCTTTTCAGTAAAGCTAGATCGCATAAATAAACCAGCAAAATAAGCAAATGTAGCCATCACAAAGAGCGCACTCATCCACATAAATGAAGATTGGCTCGCGAGTATATAGTTTAAGAAAAAGTCTGTTTCAGCCAATCCAAGATCTTGACCATATCGCCAAATAGCAAAGAAACTTAATAAAACAACAATGATCGTATGCTTGCGATAAGCAGACCAGTTTTCACCTAAAAATGACAAACTTAGGGCTGTTAAGATGACAATGCCAATTTCATAAACATCAAAGACTGTTGAATACATGGTAAGAAGAATAGCTGCCGCGATGGCCATTAAACCACGCCACAACCAGTGTGTTAACGCGCTGTCATTGTCAGTATTAAAGGTATTGATTGAATTACTCATTAAGTGTTCTCTATTTTATACAAGACTAAGAACATCATTCTTAGTCAGAGTTCCCTGTGACACGTTTTAATTGCTCACTAATCTGTTCAAAAAACTGATCAAATTCACGAGGGTTGCGATTACTCATTCCTGCTAATATGATATGAGAATCATTTCCATTACGCTTTACTATTGCCCAAAAACGACGTTGTGGCAAATAGAATAATAAGAACACCCCAATAATCAGTAATGCACAGCCTAAATATACTGTAGATTTTCCTGGTGAATATGTCACTTGCAAACCACTTGCTTCAACATGATCGAAATCAGTAAGTGCAAAATAAACAGGTGCGCCATAACGAGAAAAACTGCCAATAGCATCAACAGAATCTTGCAGGAATGTTAATTGCTGCTGTGTATCTATTTCAGATTCATCTAAATCAATGGCAGAGAAATAAAGTCGCGCTAACATCTCACGCAACATACTGACATATGCCGACCCCAACGTTTCACGCTCAGCCTCAGGCAGTGTTGAATCAATGAAGTCAGCCACTTCTGGAAAACCGCCTGTCATAAAGATCTGAACTAGACTGATTAGAGAGTCTTCTAAGCTACGCTCTAGCGTAGCATCGCTATCCTCAACGGATGATAAGGTTTCCAACATCATCTCATGGGCAATAGACTTAACCATCTCCTGATCATGCAAACGTTTCAAAAATTGATTAAAAGCGACCAATCCACCATCTGAATCCAGAGGAAGGTATAAATAACCAAACTCTTCAGCCTGACTTGAT
>Ga0209494_1000324_pt1 | contig 20679 bp, 19 predicted proteins | sample EN1Hudseemescosm_FD_184628 | JGI IMG/M metagenome (GOLD analysis project Ga0209494, IMG submission 184628) | Methane-oxidizing microbial communities from mesocosms in the Hudson Canyon - EN1B Hudson Canyon (SPAdes) (version 2) | ecosystem: Environmental > Aquatic > Marine > Cold seeps | place... | reverse complement strand
TTAATATCTGGCCAAATGTTTCACAGCTTGAGGCAAACACCGCTATATCAGATTCTATATACTGTTTATGAATATACGTATGATCAGCAAGACCATGATATTTAATGAAACTTCCCGAATCATCACAGGCCTTAATGACTTTATTCAACTTCACCTTATTAGATGGATTAGATGACCCATAAAGACCAAGAGTTACTGGAATGCCATTTTTATTCAGTTTACTCACTGCCTTTACAACATTACACTGATGTTTATAGGGCTCTATTGTAGAAACATAAATAATCTTTAATGGACTGGAAGAGCCATCATGAGCTCTAGTTTTCTGCTTTCGAGGTGATTTAAAAAAACGAGCATTCAATCCATGCGGAATTACAACATCATTGCCTCTCAACTCTCCCGTTATACCTAAAACAACATCACGAGCATATTCAGTTAAGAAAATTATCCCGCCTGCTTTTTTAAAAGAAGCCGTTTGCGATAACCGTAAAAATAACCATTTAATCGTTAATAAAGACAGCCCATACCTTTTAATTTCTTTCCATTCAAAGGGTAACAAATTTTGGCTCATCACCACTATTGGTCGAAAAGTCGTCAGGAAAGAACCGCCTGGTACAAACAACAAATCACAGTCTTCTTTCTCTGCTAATTCACCTAAACATCGCCACTGCCAAAATGCCCGAAAAAAAAAATTCTTCTCTAAAACCAATTCATTCCTTTTTAATAGCCAAGGTCTATCATCAATAAGACTCAAGGTTAACGTCGAGCCCCAAACTATAACTTTTTCGAAACCATACTTACTTGGATCAACACAACCTAACAACTCGACAATATGCGTTAAGCCCCCTCCAGCACGTATATTTGAAGCATCAATTCCTAATTTCATAGCATTGGAGACCCACTAGAAGACTCTGAACGCTCTATTCTTTCTCTAACAAAAAACCTGTTATTTTGGAAAACTACTAATAAAGCTCCTAGAAAAATAAACGGTGAAACGCTTCTATGGGCAAAGAAAGCACCTAACAAAAGCAGCATATAAAACAACATTTTAGATCTATCCTTTTCATAAGAAATTCGCCTCTTAATTGGCTTAAGAAAGGCCTGAATTATAAGCCAAGTACCAATAATCCCTGATTCAAAAATAAGTCTTATGATATTAGCATTAGGGTTAGTTATTTCATTGGTTCCTAAATAATTATTTGTTACCGCCGAAGCAGAACCAAGACCTGTCCCTACCAATAAGCCTAAAATATCAAATTCGAATACTTCAGAAACCCTGTGCCATACAGGATAAATATTGTTCATAGTTACCGATAAAATTGACCTCACCTCTTCTCCAGCCGACAGGGTCTGATGAAGATCATAAAAAGCATTCATATACAGTTGTATTCTTGGTGACATATCCACACCTACAAAAAACATCAACACCAACAACACTATAGCGCTTAGCGCTCCTATCAGCCGACTAACAGATTTAAAACTAACAAAGAACATCATCAAAAGCACTGCTGAAAACAATAAACCTAATAACCCTGAAAACGCCTGAGTCAACATCATAGCTGTGACTATTATAAAAAAAATGAGCTTAGTTAATTTTCTCTCATTTGACCATATATCTTTTAAAGCTAACATTGAAAGACCCAATATCAAATAGATAAATGCATCTCTGGGTTCACCCGCCAGACCGTGAAAACGATTACCAGGTAGCGTCATATCACTCAAATGTCGCGGCAAGCCTTCATAAGTCGGAGCAAACATGTATATAAGGGCAAGGTCTAAAAAACCAATACTAAGTGTTAAGAAAAAAGTGAATTTGAATATTTTAAAAAAATAATCTATCGCCTTCGGTGTTTTAAGAAAATAATTGGCCAACATTACATAATAGAAAAAGTAATATAAAACTATGCCATATTCAAAAATGGGCCTGTACACAAAGGTAGGCAATGATTCTGAAAGAGTATAATGATCACTGATATAAACTTCAGTATAAATACCATAGCAATAAGAACACAAAACAAAAATAAGATAATGAAAATACTTCTTATACACTGCTGGAATCCGAGTGAAAAAAACATGATTTCGAACAACTAAAAACCTAAGCCCTAAAATTAAAAGCACCATCAATTGTAAAAACTTTGAAATACTTATAGCCACGCCAAAAATTGGAAACGACACAATAAATAAGAGCAATGGCTCCATCAAGACAGACCATACATAGGTTTTACATAGAATTGAAGGATTCTTAGACTCGCTCTCAATCCCTAGTTGATCATCAGCCAACATTAAATTAACTGCCATGGAAAAATAACCCTACGCCACTCTCCAATCAGAGTATATAACTCTGAATTTAGACCTCGCTTGAAATGAGCTATGCCTTTTGGTGTTGACTCATTTAGCCCGCCAATATCAAACCATTGACTCCCACTCTTTTTAGCATATAAAATCGCATTCCATAGCAATACATAGTTAACATTCAAGGCACGTCCTTTCTTATCCGTTGTCCCAATAAGATAAGTGCTTGTATCTCCATGACGAATGATAACTACCATCCCAAGACAGACACTAGCATCAGCATCAGCATCTTCCTCTTCAGTCGCCCATAGCAAAGTAAACTCCCAATCTGGGCCTACTTGGTTCGCTAATGATGATATTAATCCAACTGGTATTCCTGAAAAATCATTAGCTTCTTGAAGCTGACTATATCGTGTTAACAACACATTTAACTCATCACATTTACCATGAGAAATTATAATGTTTAAATTCCCTCTCAATCCTTTACGAAGACAATTGCGCCATTTCCCGTTTAAACCTTTCATCATTTGATCTTCATCAATAGTTAGTGAAAGCAACCCCGACCCTGCACTAGGTACAGGGAGTTTCCTTAACCCCATTTTTGTTAAGTGTTGCTCCCCAACATGTAAACTTAACATCTCTGGCGCAAGTTGAATCACCCACCATAATTTCTTTCTACACTCCTTCATTAAAACCAAAATAACTTCAGACAAAATCAATTCAGTTTGACCTTCTTTACCATCGCCAATTAAAATCGGCCCTCGATTCATCCTTGCTATGCCACCGAGAAAGGGAATGCCTAACGCAAGAAACTGTGCCAGTGCCACCGGTTCTCCCTTATCATTCACAACAAGAAATCTAAAAACGCTCCACTTACTGGTTTGCTCTTTACTCGAACCATATTGCCAGCTTTGAAGTATATTCGTCTTATGACATTGACAAAAATAATGATCCCACTCTAAGCGCTCTATCTGTTTTACAAAATACACTTTAATCCTCTTGAATAATCACATTTTTAAGGCTTGATCTTATTTGCTTCAGACTCATTGAACTATGCACGGGTAAAAAAAAAGTTCTGTTTCGAATTGTTACTGCTTCTTTATACTTACAATCATCACTAATTACCTCTGGTGGCAAATCTGGCCATGTAGTTACAGGAACCCCTGCCTTTTGCAACTTATAAAATATTTCGTTAGCACGATTACTCTCATCGCCTATAAATCTCGCCAAATAAGGTGAATAACCTATATCCAAAGAAATATTTTGTTCGCCAATAACTTTCTTACTTAACAGTTCTCCACACCAAAGAAGATAATTATTTTCTCTATAATCTCTCTCTTTCTCTAATTGTTCAGATAATAAAAACAATAACTTCTTTGCTAAAAAACTCATTTTTGGATGCGAAAAAGGCTTTGAATCCACTTTACATTCATCCTCATAAAAACCCATTCCCTTTTGTTTAGACCTAAAGCCAACTTTCTGCATAATACGCTTTACTAACCAAACCAATGAATCTCGTAACGATGAATAACCACCGCCACTAACCATTGCATGATATATCTCTTCTAAAACAACTTTATCTGCCGGGTTATCTAACACCCTTCCAGCCCCCTCTTTTCTCACTACCAACAAACCACCATCAGGTATTGCGAGGAGTTTATGAGGACTATACAAAACAAAATCCCCAAACTCACCAACCCCAGAGACAGCCTTTAGACAATGTGCACAATCTTCTACAAACCACGCTCCATACTCCTTTGAAAGATCGCTTAATTCATCTAACACTACTGGCTTTCCAAAATAATGTACCGCAATAATTAAGTCCGGCTTACCCTCCTTTAGCAAATCGTAACAAGCGGTTAGATTAGGCGCACCATCTTTTGATATCGGAAAAAACTTCAACGTAACGTTTAAACTACGTAACGGGATAAGCGATGCATTACAAAAATAATCAGGAACCCAGACTATAATAGAGTCCTTCTCCATCACACGCATTCGGAACTTGGCAACCAAATAAAAAGACCAGGCTGAACGTGAAAGCCAAAAAACTTCCTCGTTACCTTTTAGCCATGGTGTTGCTAATTTTCGATCTGATTTATTTCTGACCAAGAGTACATTAAAGATATTCCTCCATGAAGGTAACGGAGCTAGGGTTATACTATTAGTCATTTATAGTTTATTGACTGCGCCCACAAATCCAACATCTTTTGCGCATTTCTATAATGGAAGTCTGCAGCTCCACCAAGAAAAGAATCTAATAGATTGTCATTAAAAAGAACATATTCATAACTTGTGTCTTGAAATGCTGCCGCATCGCGACGTATGGCCAACGGAGAAACACTCTTTGCATTATCTCCTCGAACACCGGAATAGATATATTTAAATTTACGACTGGCAACGGATAAGGCCTCTTGGCAGAAACTATCAATATCACCAAAAGTATAGGCAAAATGTTCCACCTTATTTCCCAGCTTACTCTCCATATGTTCCGCGCTTGCAATCAATTCATCGACAAGCTCCTTATTTGAAATACCCTCAGCCAAGCGAGCATGCCTTTTGGTGTGCCCCCCAATAGTGTGCCCTTGTTCTAGAAGCGCTTCAAGGTCTGGCCACTGCATATTGCTCCATCCCTTAGGGATTTCTTCTTTTTTTGCCCCGGGAATAATATGCTTAGCAATAAATTGATGGGCTTCCTCACGATTCTGAATCTCTACAAAATCAGAAACCACAAAAAAGACTGCCTGGATTCCCATTGGATTTAATATCTTTTCAGCAACGGTGCGGTTGCTGATTAAACCATCATCAAAGGTAATAAGAACGTTATCACCAACCACAGGCTCATCACCTGAAATCATCTTTTCAAATTTTGCAGGAGAAACAATCCTCCTGTTTTGTTGAATCCAAACAAGCTGCCTTTGGAAGGCAGCTTCTTGATTTGGGGGGATATCATGGAAGATTAAGACCCTTAAGTGATTGTTATTCACCATCCTCAGCTTGGCCCCAACATTACGAAAAAGCCGAAAGACTGGGCTAGTATAGGTCAAGGTTTTATGATGTAGAGACATTAGTCAGACTTCTGTGAATCGTTTAATTTTTCTGTTGCTTTTTTTCCGCTTAAGATCGCTTCGTCACTCCATAAATATTTCCACAACCCATAACGTCCGCAGGGAATAATATCCTGCTGATTAAGATAGTCATGTACTATCTTAACGGCCGGTTTTCTATTGTTATCAAAAAGCACATAGCCATATTTAACATCAATTGTTTTTAAGAAAACAATTTCATCGTCTTCTTTTAAGATATCGATTTCAATTAACTTCTCAACCACGTGATCTACCATTTTTGACCTGTCTTTGGGTAATGGATTGTCATTCCCATAAGAGGTTTCTACAGAGATTGAGCTCATGCCAGCTGGTGCCACATGATCAGATTGATTTGATGGAAAACTAACTCTAATAAATGGATATTCTTTTTCAAGAAAGTAGATCCAATTCTTTTCTGAAATCTTCTCTCTATTTACACCAATATTCACAACAAACATAGAATTGGTCCGTAGTTTTGAAACGGCTTCACGGACCTCATCAGGTGCATCGGGAATAATCTTAATCAGTTCGGGTAAGGGTAAAGTACTCAACAATTTGCCGTAAGGAACAACTCTTTCATTGTTAAATTGAATTTCCCTTTTTTGCACATCGATTTGAGTCGCTTCCATCCCTGTGATTATTCGCTCCTTACATTTGTCAGCTAAACGTTTTCCAATGTTTCCAAAACCATTCAGTTTTGGGTATCGATAGACAGCATTCACACCAAAACCCTTGCTTTGATCCATCAATGCCCCTGTCACGACGTCTTCTGTTGAAGGTCTTGGGTGGCGGACGTTTACCCATTCCGTGGTTAGCTCTTTGGGATCAACTCCCCAAAACTTTTGGCAATAGGGAAGCATAAAGTGTTCTGCAATCCCTTTTCCAAACATGAAATAGACCCAGTCCTCGTAATTCTTGATCTTAACTCGATCAGTAAAGTCGTTCTCGATAAACCCAAGAACACAGTCTTTTACAATATCAACAGGCAACCCATAAGTGTTCGCTTGAAATGGGTAACGTGTCAGAACTTCGTGTGACATAATCCAGGCATCCCTTTCACGAACATCCATCCCTACTTCTAGCTTATCCATTAAATTAAGGATATATTGATTATTGGTATGCAATACGTGGATACCTTCATCAAAAGTAAATTCACCATCTACATGTGATCTTGCCTGACCACCTGTCTCATTTCGCTTTTCATAAATGATTCCATTCCCATGATAACAAGCACTTAAACCTGCTAATCCACCTCCGAGAATAATAGGCCGATTTGTCATTGTATTTTCCTCAACCAGAAAGCCAGCTTACTTAACAAAGTACCGTTTCCTTATAACATTATGATAAAACATTGATGCGTATTTACGAACTTCAGGTAATTGTTGTGGTGACAACAGATAAAAAGTTGGCAAAAATAAAAATGAAGGTAGCCACGTTAAATAAGCTGTATATTTTATACCCACACCAATTCGCTTAAAAATAATTCTCTTGAGTGACTTTAACTCTACATCAGTAAGTTCCTGTTTTTCTTTAACCTGAGCAAACAGATCCTTCAACAAAATATCAATTATCTTTATATTTTCTTTATTTCTTTTTCCACAAAGTGGATCACCTTCTAAACGTAGAAAAGCAGCCAATATTTTAGCATCAGGATGCCCAAGAAAATTTTCAACAGCCTCATTATGAATTCGCCGAGTAACTTCTTGCTGGGCATCACAAAATTCTATTGACTGTCGATCATCATGTTGTCGTTGCAAAAGGTGAAATTCTTGAATAACGGCGGCACTATAACGCTTCAATGCAAGTCGCGTAGTTACCTCAAAATCTTCTGCGCGAAGGTAGTTGTGATTAAATCCGCCCGCATCGAGCATAGACTGTTTCCGAAACGAAATTGAAGGATGCCAGATTGGACAAAGAGCGATTAAAATATAGCCAAGAAACTCACCATAATCATCAATTTTTCGTTTCCAATTTCCCAAAATCTTTCCATTTGAGTCAATGGTATGCTCCCAAGAACAAACAATATCAATATCAGGGTGACTTTCTAAATAGCCGATTTGCTCCTCAACACGGTTAGGTAAATTCACATCATCTTGATCAATACGAACGACATAAGGCGTATCAATCATGGCGAATGCTTTATTCATTGTTTCAGAAACGCCTAGGTTAACTTCATTTTTTACCAAACGAATACGAGGATCATCATAGGACTCAATAAACTTCACCACTTCTTTATCAGGACTACAGTCATCAATAATGAGATATTCAAAATCTGAATAGGTTTGATTCAACGTACTATCAATAGCTTCTTTCAGATAGGGAAGGCCATTGTAGACACAAGTTAGTACGGTTACTTTTGTTTTCATAAAATCTCTGTGTTTCAATTAACTAATGAGTTATTTTTGAAGCATTTTTGAAAAAAACCCATAGGAGCAGCATTTTCAATGACTTTAAAACCCAGACGCTTGTAAAAATCAAGTGCACCGGGTGTATCTTCATGCACAAGTAAGATGACTCTGGTGGTTTGTGATTCCTGCTGCAAATAATCAATAATGGATAAGAGTACATGAGGAACAATCCACATCCCTCTTGCACTGGGAACAGTAAATGTACTACTCAAATACGCATCACTTTTTTTAAGCAATCCTTTTTGAAAAGGAGTTTTCATTAATGGAGATCGATTGGCTTCTTTAAAAACTACGAAGTAACTAACTAATTCCCCCTCTTTCTCTGTAAGAAAACACTCAATATTACCTTCCCCAATACACTCTATATACTGTTTATCATATTCCTGATTTTCTTCCATGTAAGGGTATAGATCTATTTTAATCTGTTCTATATCTTCAGGCTTTCCACGTCGTATTACAATTGATTTATCTATATCGGGTAAAGAATAGGGATTCTTTGTCAGGTCTAGTTCAAAATAGATAAAACGCCACTTTTCTTTCGTATGATGGAGAACATAAGCAAATGTTTGCTTCTGAACCCCAAAAAAACCATCCTTCTTAAATAGTTCATACACTCTTTCGAATTTATTAAAGATACTCATTTCCCCCTAATCTGTTTATTCAATTTAATTGATTTTACCACCGCCATTAATCACAATGTTCGTGCCATTAAGATAATCCGACTGATCTGAAGCAAGATAAGAGATTGCATTTGATACATCATTAGGAACTGCATTTCTCTTCATAGGATTTTGATAAGCAGTCATCTCAACCAGCTTTGAGGGTAAATGAGTTAAGAGAGGAGTCTCTACCATGCCAGGTGAGATCATGTTCACCGTGCACCCATATGGGGCTAACTCTACAGCCATAGCCTTAGCCATTCCCAGAGCAGCGTATTTTGCAGTTAGATAATGAGATAGACCCTTAGGCGGTGTCCCAACACATGCTTCGGTCAATAGGACAATGAATTTAGTTTCGTGCTTCGCCTGAATTTGATCCGTCAATGCTTTTATTGTGTAATGTATTGATTTTAGTTGCACATCAAAATGCTCTTTATAATCATCCCATTCAAGGCTTAACAATTTCTTATACTTTAATTCAGATGCCAATGTAAAAACAACAACGTCAATATTGCCAAAGCTGTCCCTAATACCAGAAACCGTTTTGGTTATCTCTTCACTATTCATGGCGTTACATCGATAATCCGTAATGTCATCGCTATTGAATTCGGCTTGGAGTTCATCAATTTGGTCTCTATTGTTATGATAAGTTGCACATACATGCATCCCCTCTTCAATCAATTTTCTTGCAGCAGAGCTTCCAATTCCTCCATTGCCACCAAGTACTAACGCTAGCTTCTTACTCATATTATTACCACCCAAGATTAGCTTATGAATTGTGCGTTTGCTTCACCAGTGATCAATAAATCTTCTCCTCGGTATACTTCAGTTAAGACCTTAATCATTTTTAATGCATCTACTTTTTTCAAAATCGTTCCTCTTACCTCGATTGTCTCACCATAGAACATTGGTTTTTTGAACTGTGTGTTTTGACTCAAATAAAGGCATTTTTCACCGGGCCAATGCATTCCCATTAATGTGGAAAAAAGGCTGGCTGTTAACATTCCATGCACAACATTTTTTCTAAATTTGCTTGCTGCACCAAACTCTTGGTCAACATGAAGTGGATTAAAATCACCAGTCAGTTCTGCAAATATTTTGACATGAGTTTGGGATATTGTGCGAGTAAAAGAAAATACTGTACCTACTATAACGTCACTATACTCATTCTTCAGCGCTTCTTTCATTATTCAAAGCTCACGTCATGACGAACTAGCGCAGATCTTATATCTTTCACACAAGTTACCGCATATACTTCTTCTATAGAAAAATGCACGTTAAAAACTTCTTCTAGTTCAGAGACCATTAAAAGCGCATTAAAGGAATCCCAAGAAGCCGTATTTTCAGGTGACGTTTCGTCTGTGACCGTTTCTACCTCTATATCCAACACTCTTGATACAAGGCCCAGTAATTTTTCATTATTTTTTGACATTACAGATATCCTTACAAAACTTCATAGTTAATGAAATCGGGAAAATCAACGCTATTTGATAGTTCAAATTTCCAAGTCTCTACACCATCCCCATCGTGGACTTTTGTAAAGCCACAATTACCGTAAAAGTCTTTTGCGGGAACGTTCTTTTTTGTGGCAACAAAATTACCGGAAATGCTTTTCGAACCAGCTTTCTTCGCGCATTCTACGATGTATGCAATCAATACATCCTCAACCTTTCGCCCCAGAATTCGGCAACTCAAAAGAAACGTATCGATCCTCCAATTGTCAAAATCTTTCTTGTCTACAATTGCCATTCCAGTCAAGCCGCTATCTCCAAACTTATCACTTAGATTGATTGCAATGACTTGGAAATCTTCGCTTATTGAAAAAGCTTCAATTTCTTCAACAGTATATCGACGAGTAGTCAAATTAAATTGATTCGTTTTTTGAGTTAACTGAGATATTCGTGGAATATTTTTTTGGTTGGCAGATTCAATCCGTAGCGTTATGTTTAGCATCCTCAAATACTGCGTTAAATCAGTACTCTGAGCTAATTCTCTGCGTTGTTTTTCTTCAACATACATTGAACCTTTATCTAGATCTTCTGCTGTTAGGCTCAAGGTATCAAAATAGTTCAACTTAAGCAGTGTATCCACATACAACGAAGGATTGACTGGCATATCCACTACGGCTACTTCTGGAAGAAACTCTGCCACCAAGCCTCGGTTTAGATGGTCATCATCAAAAAACACCATGCTCTCCAAACCAATATTAATCTCTTCAGCAAGGGATTTCATATTTGCAACTTTATCATTCCAATTGATCCGCATTGCCGCAAAGTGTTCCTCTTTAAGAACCATATGGGGATGTTCTCTGATTGCCTTCAATGCATCTTCTTCATTGTTTTTACTATTAATCGCTAGGATTACCCCTCTTTTAAAAAGAGAAAGCAAATACTCTTGAAATTCTAGAAAAGACCTTCCCTCTGCTGTTGGTCCAAGATGAATTCCCTCAACGCCACTCTCACCAACCACTCCACCCCAGAGGGTGTTATCCAAGTCAAGTACGATACACTTTTTGGAGCCTAAGGCTAACGCTTTAATATACCTTGTGTATTCCTGAGCCAATTGAGGAATATTTTGAGTTTTAAATTTAATATCCCCCATATAATACATTTTGTAGTCCAACAAATTCTCTTTTCCTAGTCTTGAACAAAACGCATTATAATCAAAGACAAAAACCTGATTGCTAGGTTTAAAGTGATCTCTCAATTTTCTATTCAGATCTTCTACAGATTCAATAAAACCATATTCTTCTTTATTTTCAACCAGACCTAGTGGCGAATAAACGGGGGTTTCAAAATTGTGAAGCAGCACTTTTGCCGTGCTCTTGGTGCTCACCTCTACCGCTAAATTGATAAATAAATTTGCTGTCTCCTCTACCCATTTGCGCCTCCCCTCCTTAGGAGTAGAATAGGGCATGGTGAAGTAAGTTCCCGCTATCGCCCTTAAGTCAACATTGAGGATTACAAGATCCGGATTCGATTGATATAGTGCACTTTCTGAATTAAGTATTTCCTGGGCATATTGATTATACTCACCAATATACACCTGACTAAAAAGATTATTTTCACCACAAACCACTTGTAATGTTTCTTTCAATCCATTGATAGTAGAACTAGCAAGCACGGCAATATTCAATACTTTGTCTACAGTAAATTCGTCTTTAGCATACATTCCATCTATTTTTCGTCCCAATGAAAAATAGTCTGAAACTCTTTCAAGTCGGCACGATAAAATATATTCTCTTAAAGAGCGCTTAATACACATCTGTTTCTAAATCATTTTTGCACTAATTCTGGGTAATAATCATTAAGATACTCTTTTAATGCTACTTTCCAATCCCGCATAATATTTAAACCAAGGTCATCCAAGTGCTTATTAACCAAACGCTCACAAGCTGGGCGTTCAGCAAAGTATTCTTTTGAAAAGTGTTCAGAGGAGACTTCTTCTAACTTTACCGTATCTTCCAACCCCATCAATCTTACCAACTCTTGGCATACTTCATAACGACCTGTCAAACCACCGCAAACCATATTAAAGAGCCCCGTTTTCTCTTTTTCCACGAGCAGTTTCACATTCTGAGCAAAATCTTGGGTGTAAGTAGGCGTTCCTAATTTATCGTTAACTACATGAAGAACTTTTTTTCCATCGACGATTTGCTGGATCATTTTTTGGATAAATTTCTTATCTTTTTGGGCCCCCGCCCCCATCATCCATCCCGCACGACAGATAATGTAGTGGTTGGAATTTTCCTGTACAAATACCTCTCCTAGATATTTAGAACGCCCATAGTGACCTAGTGGCTCCGGTTGGTCACTTTCATCATACACACCTTTTTCGCCACCAAAGATTCCCGCAGTACTAATATATAAGAGAGGAATCGTTAAATCATTCGCAATGCTCACTGCATATTTTACTGACTCGGTATTCGTATCGTAAGCCTCTTTCTCATGCTCTTCACAATACTCCAAGCCAGTATGCGCACCAATATGGAATAGAAAATCAGGATTAAAATCTGTTACATCCTTACGATAAGCAACTTCATCCCGAAAATCCAAATAAGACAACCACTCTTCATTCACATCGATATCTGTACATTTCAAGGCGTATTCTTCCTTGAATTGTTTATAAAACGCCTCGCCAAGCATTCCGCCAACACCAGCCATATATATTTTATTCATATAAAAACCTTAAAAAATTATTTTATTTCAATCTAACAACAAAGCTTTCCATGAAGGGATATTGGAATCAATAAATAAAGCATCATTTTCAATCCCCTCATAAGATTTATTATTTTCCATTTTTACTGCATCTAATAACTCTTCGGAATTACCAAAAAAACTTACGCCATTAGATCCCTTCAATGGACTCATATTAAAAGTTTCTGGGTCTAACAGTGTAAATACTTTTTTTCCTGAAAAAAGAGCATCGACTGCCGAAGCGGTGGCATTACTTGTTATTGCAATATCATATTCACTTTCAATCTGATCTAAAGGCTGTGTAATAACTTTAGCTTCTAAAACGGCCCAATCATTATTAGTGAGTACACAAGCTGGGTGAGGCTTAATCATAAGTCTAGTACTTGTAGGGAGCGCCCTCATGGCTTCAGAAACGATTTTTATTAGCCTTAACGTAGGCTGAGATAGAATATCGCCTAGAACCAGTATCCTCATGCCCTTAAAGTTGTTATCACAACCCTCTAATTTCTGCTTGCCATCTAGATATAAATATCGCAAAGCTTCAACCTTAATAATTTTATCTTCAGGAAAGCCAACTAAACGATATTCTTTTAAGGCCATCTCCCCATTAAGAGCAACCTTATCGGGAATAGGCAAGGATAATCTCGAACTCCGCTTAATTTCTTTAACATCAACAAAATGCCTTAAATCCCACTCGCTAACAACAGTATGCCCAACCCCAATTAATTCTCCATTACCAGATTTTCGCCAAGAATAAATAAGCGCCCGTTCCCATGCCTGATTTTCCATCAGATAAAACCCTTTTTTATGATAAGGCCATTTTGAGAAAACATCTTCAAACATATTGAGGTACAACGCATTAGACATAGCAACTTTTCCGAAAAAAGATCGCATCCAATCATGTTCAAGGATACTCCAGAAATTAAAACCACACCCTTCAGGCTTAAAAGAAGAGTGAATGTTGCGTAGCTTATAACCCGCTAAACATACTTTCACATAATCATGAGCTGCCATAAACAACACCTTCAAAGAAAGCGAATTCTCTAATATAAAGTGACTTTCATAAGTCGATTCATTTTCATTAAATCGGTCAATATAGTGATTTGCACTTTTGAGATTAGGCGTCCTATCTCCCTTTACAAATAAATGCAACCACCTCACACTACTTTGACCACTAGACAACAAACTATGCAATTCTGTCCAATAGCGAGAATAAAATCTTCCCGCGTCACAAGAGGATCTATCAATATTATAAAAATATGAAATAAAACAAATATGATCCCTTTGCGTCTTTATAGATTCATTAATATACTTATTTTTGAATGTGCCATATCGAAAAAAAAAACTAACAAAAGTCACAGTGGCACTAAAGAAATAAGGAAGTCGTTTAATTAATGACTTTTTATTCCCCAGTCCTTTTACAACTCCACCCGGAAGGAAATCAAATTGTATTGAACTATCGCTACTCCATCCCTTAAGCGCTTTTATTAACACTAAGTCAGAGGAGTCTACCACCACCTTTTTTACTTTTTTATCCCTCAGGAACATATCCAATGCTAATAAGCGAAAAACTGAATAAATCGCAGGAGACTTAGCATTACTTTTTTCGATTAGTAGTGACATCCACCACATACTAAAATTTGATCTTATCTCAAAACGCTCAATCAAGGATTGGCCATCAATTTTAGTATGCCCCAATTCATAAAGCCACGTTAGATATTTACCTTTTAGAACATACGCATTATCTTCAACTATCCTAGGTAACGAATATTCAAAACCACTTTGCCGTAAAGACCGCCAATAAATTCGATCACCATCATGCTTTATATTAACATTTTCATCATCACACAATAACAATATGGCATTAGACATAGATGCACCAAATCAAAAATAGCTTATAGGTATAATAATGAGCAGACATCATCTAACACGGGTATTGAATTAGCCTTAGTATATTCCTGCCACCCAGTAAACTCAGACCAGCCACTAATAAAAATAAAATCAATCCCAGCCTGTTTAGCCGCAACATAATCATACATACTATCTCCAACATATAATGCACGTCCCTTTAAATTCCCCTTCTTACGTTGATGTTCGAATATCATACTCTTTGTATCGGGACTGCCATATATACCCTTATTGAAAAATCCAGCTAACCCGCGAAAATGGAATATATCTCTAAGTTCATTTTGATCGCCTCCAGAGACAATCATCCAATCTATACTAGATTGCTTACGCAACTGTCCAAGTCCTTCTGCCACACTACAGGTCAATAAGCCTTCCCTAACTTCACTAGCATATTTATTTAATAACGAACCCAACTCAATATCATTAACTTCAGTACCAATAATTTTTTCAAGAAAGAATTGATATTTTTCATATCGCGAAACCCCTCCATTCTTCAAATGATAGTCCACGAACTTTTTTGCATTATTTTCTCCATAGAGAAGTGCGGAAAGATAAAATACATTTGTTTTAATTTTATTAGAATCCAACAAAACACCATCACAATCAAAGATTAAAGTGCTATATTCATCCAGCCTCCTGTTCACAAGCCTGCCCTTAATTTCCTTAGTTCTTCCTCCACAACGATGATATCTAATGGCGTGTCTATTGATACTGAATAGTTTGACATTTCAATCATACGAATATCAAACCCTAGTTCTAGAAATCTAAGGATTTCTATATCTTCAACCCCTTCCAAAAATGTTTTATTCCTCGCATTAGCAAAATCCCTCAATGCATTCTTAGGAAACGCATAGGCACAAACCTACCTTTTAGCTGAAATAAACGTATCTTCTTTATTCGACGGGATAGCTCCCCTAGACATATAGAGCAAACGCCCATCGGGTCTCAAAACGACTTTAGGGATACTCAAACTCCGAAATTTCTCTTCTTCATCGATTTCACAAAAGCCATTTATAATATCACTTGGGTACTTTTTAGCACTCTCAATTAACAAAGTAATATCGCGGGGATTAAATAATGGCTCATCACCCTGAACATTAATATAACAATCAGCATCCACACTTTTAGAAACCTCAAAAACACGGTCAGTTCCAGTTAAGCAGTCTGAAGAAGTCATCATATATTGAATACCATAAAGATCGCATACTTCTGCTATTTTATGATCGTCCGTGGCAACATAAACCAATTGGGGTGAAACAACCTTTATACATTGTCTATACGTCCTGACAATCATAGGGAGTCCGCAAATTTCAATTAGAGGCTTACCCGGTAACCGAGTAGACTTATATCTAGCAGGTATGACAACTATAAATTTCATTTAAAATAAACCTCTATAACCCAGGTTCAAATAATGATTTCTGATCAATAGGATATGAAGTCGGTGTTAAAGAAACAATCGGAATCGAACAACTTAACGATTTATAATGCTTCAGCAAATTAATTATTTCATCATTCCTCGGATCTGAATACCCATAACCATCCATACCAACACATAATATTTTTCTGGCTTTCCCTGCTGTTGCAACTGATATTGCATACCCCAGTGCCAAGGAACTACTTAAAACACAGCCATTTTTACCTATCCTAAAGTCATCCATCGCGACTCTTAAACCATAATCAAGGATTTCAGTATGACTTAATGCCTCTCTGCAACTATCAGGAATACGACTGACAGGAATAATCAATGGCTTTTTTAACTTAGAATAATGATTTAATTCCATCAATATACGCATTTCATTACAAGCAACATAGGCATTCACTACTTCTTGAGGCAATATGGAGTTTGTATTAAGACATAAAACAAAAGGTTTTTTGTTTCTAATAAATCGCAGGATAGCTTTTAAATATTTTTTAGTTCCTGGGCCTGAGCCAATAATAAGTACATTTTTCTCTTTTAGCCATTTATCAACACTCCAGCCGCCTTCTTCACTACCTTCAATACCTGAAAGGGATCTCATCATACTATCCAATGAAAAAACACTATTCCCATTCAACTTTAAATATCTAATTGCCGCCAAAATCTGCTCAGTGCTGTACCTACCTTCACTTAATAATTTTTGAACATAAGTTGGATGAATACGATGAACAGCGGATAGAAAATAAAATATATTCCCCCCCCAATTATGATTATCTTTCAAATCTTGAAATTCATTAGTCACCAATGGAAACAAGGCATCGGGGTAATAATCGCCAATACCTCTTTGCGTTATTTCTATCAATAAATTCTCAATCCTTGCATTCCCCGCTCCTCGTCCCATACCAAGTAAGGTAGCATCAATATAATTAACTCCATTTTCAATCGCTGAGAGACAGTTTACTAATGCCAAACCTTTATTGTCATGAGCATGAATCCCCAGGTCCTTATCCCAAATGCCAGAAAGCGTAGCAATAACTCCCGTTATATCTCTAACTTCCATGCTGCCAAATGAATCAGCGAAATATAAAACTTCTACGACACCCCAATTTCGAATAGTTTGAGCAATTTCTATGATTTCGGTCTTTTCTAACAAATCAATTTGCATTAAATTGATGAAAACCTTGTAACCCAAATCATACAAAGACTTAGCAATTAATTTAACAAAACAAACATCTTCAGCCTTCATTGCAACTCGAACTATTCGAACTGGAGAGTCGGCTGCAGATTTAAACAAAAGGTTAATAGCCGCCTCAACACCTTTTTCATAATTTATCAATTGATCTGCATTAACCATCACAGCAATCAATAAATCATTCGGTAGATTAAGTGTATTAAGAAACTCATCCGTACAATAAGCGAAAGCACCTAAAAACCTTTCTTGCGGCAAAAAACGAAACCCAATTTCAACAATATCAACCTTTGATGTTGCAATAGCTAATAAATATTTATCAACCAAAACCTCATCAAAATCCCAGTCAACATAATACCCACCATCACGAATTGTACAATCAAGAACTTGCACTTAAATTTACTCCATAGCCAATAGATTCCATAATCACCAAAGCCCGTACCCAACATCAAATTAGTTAAATGGAAACAAAATACCTACGCCCCCTCTATTAAGAAACTAACTATGAAAAACGTCAAAAGTACTCTTAAAATGATCAAATACTATACACCTAAATACTGGTAATTTTGATTCCCATGTGACATTACAAAGACCTTCTTCTTCCAAACCTTCTAATACTAAATAATACGATGAGAAAGGGTTAAGATCACATTCAAAAAAAGCCACCATTAAATTAAAGGAATTAATAACTTTTAGAGTGATGAGCATTCTTTTCTTGGTTGGATTTAGAAAATATAATTCATATTTATTTCCAGGCCGTATAGCAAACTGCGGTGTATAAAAATGACTACACGTTTGCCTAGCTAGTGATCTAATTACCTTTCTTCTATCTTCAAATATACCCCCAAAATTTCCGTGGACAAATGAATAAACAGAGGACTGTGATTTAGATTTCCTATACCCTGTATAACCGCGATGCTGAAAAGTAACACCGTCAATTACAGACTTATACTTTTCTAAAACATCTGATGTATATACTGTTTGATGAATAAAACCACCAAAGGGCTGGCCTCCAACTAATTCCTCGGAAATAGTAATACTATAGTGAAACTCATCATTGCAATTTTCAAAGTAACCACAACGTTGACCATCCACATCAAAAAAATGAAAAACATGTGTACATTTTACTGGTATTGCTAACAATAGAGCTAAATTATTCTCTGCAACAAACACAGTTTCATAAGAACCACATCGAAATAAGAAAAAATCGGAAACGTTAAGGCCACTAAATTTAAAATAGAATGGTGTATAAGGATTTGAACTATTAAAATGAGAAATGAAGGACGATATTGGGCCTGAAATAAAATAGGGGAGCATTCCTTTAAATTTCTTAAGACCTTTTATTAACATTTTGAAAACCAATTCGTTTTCAAATGTTTCTGCTGATTAATTTGATCATTAAAAAACAACTCACTAGGGGGGTTTGTATGCTCAACAGATAGCAAGGAATTGACTTGCTCATCATAAGAAATAAAAATCGGTAGGCCCAACGTTTCTTTAGAATAAAAAAACAGATCTTGTCTTTTTGTCCTATCAATATCTAATATTGCTACAGAATTATGCCTATATTGATCACATGAAATAACTTTTTTATCTCTCAAATTTGCCATAAAAAGATGAAATATATTTTTCTCATGCAACCTATTAGAATGAATATTAACTAAAACCAGCTTACTTCTCACATTATCATGCTGCGCTCTTACTAAAGGGTCAAATGCTATAAATGTCCCTCTAGCCTTACTCATCATATAAGGAAAGTCACCTTGATAACTGGAGGAAAGTTCATTTAAGCGAAAAGATAGTCTCATTCTATCCTCAACTGGCGAGCCATCAACATGTCTATTATACGGTTCAGGCAAAGAATCAAGATTATTGTCAAGTTTATAATTCAACGATACAGGGATGACAACTGCTAATTGCCCAGAACTCAATTCATAGTAGATAGAATTTAAATTTATATTATTATTATTTTCAAAATAAACCTCATCTAACTTCTGCCAAACACAACTCTCTAATGCTTGTGTATAAACACCAAACTTTATTTTTATTTTATCTCGTGCCACTTCTTTTCTATTAGGAATAAAATTTGACACTTCAACGCTCGAAGAAATATTTGACCCTAGATTTATTAAAAAAGAATAACTTGACATTAAATCCCCTCACCTAAAAAATATGCACAATTCAAATCACATGGAAATATAATTACTTAATCCATATTTGATTATTTGTTGAACAAAAAAAGTCATTTTTGGCCATAAGTTCTGACTGTTTAATTTCTCTCAATTTAAAACCACAACCCTCTAAAATACTTTTAACTTGAATAGCTTGCTCTTTGAATCCATCATTTACTTCTACTAATACACTCCGACAATTAGGCGATGAAAGTGTATTAGTAGCTCCTCTTAAAATGAGATGCTCAATACCATCGACATCAATTTTTATAAGATTAGGAATATCAACTAAAAAACCCCAATTAAACATATCATCTAATGAAAGCCCTAATATATTAGTTCTCATCTGTGGATTAATACTCTCACCATTAAAACCATAATTCACACCAAAAGCATTAAGCGCCCCGCCCTCTGAAATACCACCATCAATAAAACTATTAACTCCTGAACTATCTGAAAGCGGGATTTGAAGTACGGTTATAAATTCTGACAATTCATTCTTATTAATATTTTTTGCAAGTAATTTAAGATTAAAAAATGATGGTTCGAACGCGAAAGACTTCCCATTATTTAATTTACTATGATAAATACTATACAGTCCTATATTGGCCCCAATATCAAATAATATCTTCTCACCACAACCAAACTCTTCTATCCAGTCCAAAGTCTCAGGTTCTTTACTTGAAAACGTAGCCGCTCTTTGCGAACAAAGCGTATTAGGATTGAATAATATAAATTTTACATTTTTCCCGCTACTTGCTTTATGTGTTATAGCCGTAGTACATTCATCAATTATTTGAACAATTTCTTCTTTCAAAGAATATTCAAATCTATAATTCATATAACTTACAAATTTTAGGTATAAACGCAACCCCATACTAGGAATTGTCACAACAGTAAAAATAAAAAGAATCTTTAAGTTTTTCATAAAACCACCTTACCTTTAATTTCCTTTTAAAGACAATACCTTGTCTTCACCCCATAGCTTACGATATCTCACGGCTGCATTTTCCATGATAGTTTCTTTATCCAACCCTTGATCGTAACCTTGGATCAACCAATGCAAATAATCGCCTATACGCTTTGCTGCCAATCCATCACGAAAAGGATCTAGATCATTGATGATAGAAGACCAGTCGCCAAAATCAGGAATTCCTCCTGGCGTGCTAAAATGCGCCATAACCGCCTCTATTGCAGAAGGCCAATCTTTGAAAATAACTTTATCTTTTGGCAGCTCATTTAACTTGGAAAAAGGGGTTCCTTCACGATCAATTAACAAGGTAGGCAAGCCTTCCAATGCACACTCCAATGCTGCTGTTCCCGCACTAAGATGCCCATGAATACAAAGGTCTGCACTCA
>Ga0209494_1000319_pt1 | contig 20882 bp, 17 predicted proteins | sample EN1Hudseemescosm_FD_184628 | JGI IMG/M metagenome (GOLD analysis project Ga0209494, IMG submission 184628) | Methane-oxidizing microbial communities from mesocosms in the Hudson Canyon - EN1B Hudson Canyon (SPAdes) (version 2) | ecosystem: Environmental > Aquatic > Marine > Cold seeps | place... | reverse complement strand
ACCCAGTTTTAAACGCTCTGTTAAACTTGTTTCCTTATCAGTTATAAGTAGAAAGGGGGGACTTAGTTTTTCACCAATAAGCGGATAACTAAGTAAGTAGCAAAAATTAATTTAACAAAATGGTAGGGTGGGCAAAGGAGGTACGACGTGCCCACCTTTATCAGTGTTGCATATTTGATGGGCACGAGATAAAGCCTCTTTGCCCACCCTACAGGAAACGTTAAAATCAAAAATGTTAAAATAATGATGCTCAAGTACTTAAGTAACCCCTAGCTCCTACTTCCATGCAGTCGGCCGAAATAACTCACGATGACCGACTAAGAACCTTAACTTGCATTCTATTGCATACCTTATTTACCCCTCCGCTTGCTGTATCGGTTGCGGAATACCCAATACTCGCTAAACGGTAAATCAACCCTGCGAGTTCGTCAAAATCGAAATAGGCACTGTGTACATCGCGGCTTAGCGAACATTTGTTCGGTAACAAATACCGACATAATAGCAACAAATGTGAATACCAACTTTTGTTGAATGGGGTGCCACGTTTTGCTGTCGTCAGCACGCCCAATCCGCTTTTGGGATCAATACAATCGGTACAGTCAAAATAACCAAATGCGTAGGCAGGATGCACGCTAGAATCGCATGAATGCAAGCCTTTGGACAAATTTTCCACATTCTGAAATCCAATGCGAAGATCTTTAAGACTCCAATTTTTCCTGACAGTCACACCATAATTAGGGGGTACAACACCCACATTGCCAAGGCGATAGCCAAATTCTCTGCGTTCAGTGGGGAAAGAAAAGTAATTAGCGCTGACCGAAATCAGTCGTAACACTTCATCCCCTTCATTGCTAAACAAATAAGCCTCTTCGAACCGACGCAACGAGGAATTCAGAAAATTTGAGGTATTTGGCATCAGTGCTTCTGCTGGTATATCCGGAGAAACCAGAACCAGATTTTGCAAATGAAACTTACGACCTATTTTTCTAATCTCAGGGTCAGCACTATCTTGTGTCAAACTTGCTTTAGAAAACACATCAGACAATATTCTGACTGCATTAGTGACCACATACGCCCCCATACTATGGCCAATGAATGATAATCCAATATTATTATCAGAAGAATTTTGACGTTGATACATCGCTTCGTCTATTTTACGCACCAAATCGACCAGCTCGGGCACGCCATATTGATTGGCTCGATAACCGTCACGAAAATACACAATAATGCGCAACAAGAAAAAAGTGACCGAAATAGCCAGCAACACTAACGCCAACGCAAAGGTTATAGACTTCAATCCAGGATTAGCAGCAAGCATTGGTAATATATTGCTAAGGGCATCAAATAACATAAAAAACACCAGAAATATGCCCCCCAGTTTGGTCATCCAACGTAAAAAATACGGTGCTGCCGACCAAATAGTTTTCAATGGACTCCCCATCGCTTCTGACGGCCAACGATACCCAATGCACACTGTATCACTGGTAATAGCTGTATCTGCATCAACAGCGGAAAATTCTTTTGAAAATCGTCGTATAGCATCTTTGCGAGGTGAGTTAAATCCATGAACGGAAATAACCAGGTTGGGTGATTTCGTTTGCGCGAGTTGATCGGCGATACGGCTAATGTCTACTCGCTTTGTTCCTGCTTCGGGTTCATTAGTCTGATCTGGGGTTTCCACATTATCTGGTACAGTGCTTTCTACCAGAAAACCAGGTGATTTTTTGTCATATTCAAGTATTGTGAAGCTCATTTTCTGTTCCTCATCATTATTGTTGTTTTTATGATCAATACAACAACGGCACTTTAAAGACATAGTCTCAACGTTACACAATACAGTGATACCATTGCTATTGAATATGTCAGTATCTAAGACGTTGCAACTACCATCATCCTCTATTGCAATACGCTAGGCAATTTTTCCTGAATTCAAGAAAATTTAAGTTTGTAGTCATACCCATCCCAACAAATAATAACGGTCATAACCGTCACTCCCGAAGTCTTTAATCGGGAATCCATGTAGGGGTTAATTAACCCCATAAACGTCACTAAATTTATGCGAAATATGGAAGCAACAGCTATTGCAATAAAATCAGCTGAAGTAGAAATGGCAAAACGTAGAAAGTCCTTATAAACTCGTACCAAGTGAATGAATGATTACTTAAAAGGAAGCATGGAACAGACAGATATCACTAAAATTGAATGCCCATTTTTTAAGCTTTCAATTCAGAAAAACCCTGTATCAGTAGTGATTAAAAATGAAGCCGCCATTCCTGAAAAGTTTAAAAAACAAGTGATCAGCTGGTCAATTGATAAAACAGCTATTAAGAATGCTATTAAAGCAGGTGAAACAATTCCTGGAGCTGTATTAATTAATGGTACTCGTTTGGCTATTCGTTAAATTTTTTAATTAAAAGAGCCCTTAAAAAGGCTCTTTTTGACTCATATAATTCTTAAAAAAATTAAATTCCTGACTGGCTTTTTACAGCCATGAGCGGTCGTAGACTAAAACACGATATTCTTGAGTGAGATAAAAAATAACTGTAAATTTTGACCTATTTGGGTCATGTATTTTATTTTCTGATGATGTAAGCTTGCTATAAAGTTTTTATAGCAGTAGTTACGGTGAAAAGTAAATGAGATGACTGGTAACTCAACCTTAGAATATTATTCGTACATGGTTATCTCGTTTAGATAAAGCTAACATAGCCATTAAATAACTCTATTTGGTTATAATTCAAGGTGTTGAAAACATTATTAGAAGCTGAAAAACCAAAATTTAAGAGTTTTTAGCCAAAAATAAGTAAAAATAGACTAAAAATACCGAAATCAGTCTAAAAGACTATTCCTATCTTCTGATTAGTCAGTTTACTCATCCAATGCCGACCTCAAAATCTGCCTAAATGTAGATTTGACACTATGTTAAAGGCTTTTTCAAATATTGAACTTATATCTTATACCTGTTTGTATTTATTACGATTCCACTCATTTTGGATGAGCTAAATGCATAATCAGATCGTATCTAGTTGATATAAATAATTTTTAATTATTCAACAACGCCAAATCTATATAGGGAAAATTTCATGAAAACTGTACAAAAACGCATACGGACCACAAAAAAAGATCTTTCTATTCTGGCGCCTGGCGCATCCATGTCGATCAAGTTTTTTCCAGTGATAGGTTTAATACGCGTTGGCGCTCATTCAGACACCCCTCCTGGTGATGTAATAACCAACACGTCATTGGAGGGCAATTCAGAAGAGGGGGCCATATTGATGGCGACCGATTTCGCTATATCCCATAGAGATAGCTCGCGGCCACGTGAAATACGTAACATAGCCAGAGCCAGTTCGCTTTCTCGCAATACAATGGCTACCGTCAATGCGACATCGCGTGGAAATAGGTTGGCGCCTAATGTTGTGGCACTAAAAATCAATCCTAATAAAATAGGTGGAGGCCTGAATTCTGGCATATTCGACGAAGGGCCCATTTTCACTCCTCCTCCGACCATGCTGGTCACCCTGTCTCGCTCCAGTAAGAGTCAACCAGTGAAGAGCGAAGAAATGCGTGACAGCAGTTTCCCCTCACCAGAACAGCCTGATTCCAACCCTACAATGGTTGGTTTTGCTCCTGAGCAATGGACTGTGCATTTTAAAAACATAACGAGCAAACCTATTAGGTGCTTTGGTCACGTTGAATTCACAGAAAGTCATACTCTGCAGGCGACATCGATTTCCAAGACTTTTCTTTCACGTATGCTGCGCCAAACGATGGAAGGACTCGGTTTATCCATTGAGTTTTCTCACGACAAAGTGACTCTGAATTTCTCTCACGAAGTAAAACAATTGATAAAAAAATTGAAGCCTATTTCGGTTAACTATCCACTTGATTTCAAGTACACAGGCGCAGCTAGCGTTAAATCACAACCTCTCACCATCGAACTGGCAGAAGCCACAGTGGACGGGAACCCAGAGGTATGGCCTGCGTTAAAGGTTCGATTGGCATTTGATCAAACAACAATAATTTTTGAGCGAGACGAATGGATAGACGCAGATGTGAGATTTAAAAATTTATGTATCGATGCACACATGGCTTTGACTTCCGTAGACAGCAACTATATTTCCATTCTCAAAGCCGGGAACAAGGTACAAGGCAATTTTCCGGTGGTTCCCACTGTTCTGGTGGAAACTACATTCAAGACGGACTTGGACGCTGTCGTAATAGACTCTAACGTGCCCGGCTTGCCATCTGGCGCTAATCTATTTATAGACTTGTTTCTCCATATTGAAAAAGAACTGACAGCAGCTTTTGAAGCTTTTCAGCTTGATGTTTCCCGGTACATACAGCTCGGTATCCATATGATTGCCGATAAAGAGCATGATTTTTGTGGATTGGGGTTGTCGGGTAGCGATTGGCGCGTGCTGACGGGGCCTATTTTTGAAGAACAACTTAAACCAGAACCCTTACCCCCCTTGCCTTTAGCTGATAAAACGCCCATTGACGGCCCTCAATCAGATACTGAACTGACGCAATTAAATCGTATTAAACACATTGTCGTATTGATGATGGAGAATCGCTCCTACGACCACGTGCTAGGTCACCTGTCTCATCCAGACTATGGGAATGACCCAAGGTACAACGGTCTGACAGGTGATGAAGAAAACATAATCAGCGGCTTAGACCCCGCAACACCGGCACCGATGCAAACGACGAAATTTTCCCCAAGTCCCCCCCATGGCTTTCCGTCTGTCCAACTGCAAATTAACAATGGTAAAATGGACGGCTTTGGCAGCGAATTTAGAAAGAGCTACTCAACAAGCAGCGTTGATGCGCGATCAATAATGAATTTTCATGTTCCCGGTCAGTTGCAAATATACGATGATCTAGTTAAGAATTACACAGTGGCTACACAGTGGTTTTCCGCACTCCCAGGTGGAACATTTCCAAACCGTCTCTGTGCGATTACAGGTCACGCTCCAATTCTTGAAAATGACGAGATATCAAGGGATGATGCTGGCTACCTTGAGATACCGTCTGTGTTTGATCTGCTGACAGACAAGAATGTCAGCTGGCGATACTATGAGCATGATTTGACAATGCTACGCATGATGAAAAACTATCGACTCGAAAACGACAAAATTCGACATATCACACATTTTAATGACGATGCAAATTCAGATGATGGTCTGCCATCTGTTACGTTTATAGACCCCAATTTTTCCCATGTTCCCGGTGGCTACGGCATTGTAAATGACGATCATCCCGGCGGCGCTGACATGACGGACGGGCAAAATCTGATAGAAAGTGTTCTTAATAGTCTTAAAGAATCAAATGGTTGGGATGACACGATGCTCATCATCACCTACGATGAACATGGCGGTTTCTTTGATCACGTCCCGCCACCAGGATCGGCTAAAAGCCAATTCAAAGAACCTGGAGTAATACCCAAAATACACCCCAATGCACCTGCAATGCTTGGCGTTCGAGTTCCGGCCTTTATTGTATCGCCCCGAGCAGAACCTGGCGAGGTTATCGACCGCATTTTCGACCATACATCCATTCTAAAAACCATTCTGGCGCGTTTTCTGCCGGGGCAAGAACACCTCCTCGGTCATCGTGTCGAAAAAGCTGCCCACTTAGGAGGTGCGGTGTCTAGACTGTTACCACAAAAGGTTAATCAAGAGGTTCTCTTTAAGAAACGGAGAGAGTTGACAGCGTTAAGTCAAGAGCCTCTAGAGGCCGAAGAAATTGAACGAGGGAGTTTCCATGACGTTATGAAATCATTCGGCAACCCTTTGCGACTATCAAGAGAAAAAATAGAGAGCATGATCGGTCGCCTACCCTAGTTAGTTCGGTTCTGTCGCATTAACGAAAGAAAGCTGATATTTGGTTGATTTTATCGGGTGTACAGTTGGTCTTGACGCAACTATCTGGCCGACCGTAAGGATTCCTTCGTAAATGAGTAATATAGCCTCCATTAGAGTTAAAGTTTCGATCATCCCATTCTGTAAAGTATTGTTCAATACGGAACGAATGCTATTAATTCAATATCCATGCCCAAAGGACATGGACTTGGGTTAACCCCCACGGTTTTCTCATAAAAAATCATTAAAAACTGTAGTACAATCCGAGCCCCTAAAATTTGGCACGGCTCAGTGATAGATGAACAACGAATTACCCGTTAGTAACAAACAAATAACTAGTTTTGTAGATTTATTGAAAAATAACTTGCCAGAGCATCGAGATAATCGTGGTAAGCGCCACACGCTGGTGTGGGTGATCGTTGGTTTTTTTTTAGCCACTTTGATAGGTCGCCAAAAGCTTTCTAGCGGTAGCGTTCACTGCGAAGAAACAGGGAAAATACTACACCATAATGCCTTTGCAACTCCCATCGAGGTTTCCGTTGAAACAGTAGAAGATTATACGGCACAAGCCCGAACCCGCTGGAAAATAGAAAGTGTGCCGCAGGCACATAAGATAGCAGCATAGGACATGCTGATTGAGCTTATGGCAAAGCTCACGAAAAGATGGTGGTAGGTCCACCGGAGTCTGCTGTCGGAAGTCGGCTCCAAACCACTGCAAGTGGCTGTTATTAAAAGTAATGGTCATAAGCGTTGCAGTCAAAGTACGAACAATAGTTCGGCAGGTATAGTATAGAGAGACGAGTTAAACCGAACCCATGTTGACGCGTCGTAATCCAAAGACTAGATATCAAAACCAGGGGCGTTTCTATCTTCTGGGATAAGTTTACAGGTGAACTCCGAATGCTGTGTAAGCGGTGTCCGGCGTATAGTGGGCGTGACTCTATACTGGGCTTTTTGTGGGAACTGCGGGAACCAGTCATCACGATGATAAGGGAGAAATACAAATAACTGAATTTATGAGTATGAGAGTACCAATGCGTGAAACTGGGACGGAGCTGTTCGTAGTAGTGAAGAATTTTCTGTAATGGAAATGGAGCGAAGGGGCAGCATTAGGAAGTCGAAATTTGCAGTTCAACTGTTATAAAACAGGAGGAAACTATGAATCAGACAAAACCATTTATTATTGCAAAATGGCAAGTGATGCAGGCCTATCGATTAGTAAAAGCTAATCATGGGGCTGCAGGTGTCGATAAACAATCAATAGAGGATTTTGAAACAAACCTGAAAGCCAATCTATACAAACTATGGAATAGGTTATCCTCGGGTAGCTATTTCCCTCCTCCGGTAAAAGCGGTAGCGATACCGAAGAAAACAGGAGGTGAACGTATTCTGGGAATACCAACAGTGAGTGATCGCATCGCACAGATGGTGATCAAGTTAACATTCGACCCCTTAGTGGAACCCCATTTTTTAGCAGATTCGTATGGCTATCGGCCAAACAAATCAGCGATAGATGCGATTGGTGTCACACGACAACGGTGTTGGAACTACAACTGGGTACTCGAATTTGACATCAAAGGATTATTTGACAATATTCCTCATGATTTACTGCTGAAAGCAGTGGATAAGCACACAGACAACCTGTGGGTACGCCTGTATATTGAACGCTGGTTAACAGCGCCAATGCAACAAGCAAATGGTGAAATAATGGCAAGAAGCAAGGGAACACCACAAGGTGGATTATGCAAAGCTTCGCATAATCCACCTTATGCAAAGAAAGTTATTATGCAAAGTAACTTAGTTAACTCGTTATAAATAAGGATATTTCTTTTTGTTTACTTAGCATAATCCCTCCAAACTGAATTAGAAGCTCATTTGAGTTTTCTAACTATCAGCTTGGAGGGATTATCCATGGAAAATAAAAATTTAAAAGAATTAATAGTCAATCTTGAGAAAGAATTGCTCAGGCTTGGTTACTCCGAAGGAAGCATGACCTTCTACAAAAGGCGATGGCAACAGTTATTGGCTTTTGCCAAAGAACAAGGTGTTACTCACTATTCTGAACGGCTTGGTATCGACTTTATAGAGCAGTACTTCAATATTCAGGAAAAAGATTTTGAAGGCACTCTCAAGCAATATGAAGTACAAAACTTACGTGTTATTCGGATGGTGGGCGATTTCCAGCTCCATGGCACTGTTTTACGCCGCTATTATAAGCATAAAGAGCTACTACATAATCCATATTTCATTGAAGTCATCAATGATTTTAAACAATATTGTATTAATAAGGATTATTCCATTGCCACTATTGAGCATTATACAAAACAATCCTCAAGGTTTTTGGATTATGCAGATTCTCAATCGATCAGCTCGTGTGGTGATATTAACCTCACATTAATTAACCGTTACATTAAAACACTGGCTGGATATACCTATAAAACGGTGGAACAGCAATTGTGTTCCCTGCGCGCACTATTTAAATACCTTTTTAAAGATGGTTTAATTGTAACTGACTTCTCGCAAAAAATTCCTATGGTTCAATCCAGAAAGAAGACAAGAATTCCTTCTGTCTGGTCAGTCAGTGATTTAAAGAAATTAATAGCGGCCATAGATAGAGGCAGCCCTGTAGGAAAAAGAGATTATGCAATGATACTTCTCGCATGCCATCTGGGTCTGCGTGTTAGTGATATCAAAAAACTCACCTTTGAAAATTTTCACTGGGAGGATAAACAGCTTGTTTTTACCCAGTCGAAAACAAGAACCAGTTTAAGTTTACCCTTAGTGCAAGACGTTGGATGGGCAGTGATTGATTATCTAAAGTATGGGCGCCCTGATATCGATAGTCCTTATCTGTTTATCCGCCATTTAGCACCATTTCTACCTTTTAGTGAAAATGACCATCTTCACCAAATAATAATAAAATACATGCGTTTGGCTCACATACCTGTGTCACCTAAAAAAAGAGTGGGCATGCATTCGTTGCGTCACACTTTAGCCAGCTTATTACTGGAAAATGATACGCCGCTTCCTGTTATTTCCAATATTCTTGGCCATCTGGATGTTGAATCATCTGCTGTTTATTTAAAAGTGGATATTAAAAAACTCAAAGAGTGCCCGCTTGATCTTAAAGAGAGTAGCCATGATGAATAAACACACTTATTACGGGCCTTTCAAAACACTTCTCCAGGATTTTATAGAATTAAAACAGGCTATTGGATATAAGTATTTTGCAGAAGCGGAACACTTAAAACGCTTTGATACTTTTACTCATCAACAACACCGTTGTGCAAGTATTTTGACCAAAGAGATTGTTATGCAGTGGTGCACCAAAACGTCTTATGAACAACAGGCCAATTTATGTGCCCGTGCATCAGTCATACGTCAATTTGCCATGCACATCAATAACCTTAATCATAATGCCTATGTGATCCCCAAAAATTATTTTAAACACGGTCGAAAGTATATTCCATATATTTACACCCAAAGTGAATTAATTCGATTCTTTCAAGAGACAGATAACTGCCATTATTGCAGCCTATGCCCTTATCGTCATTTGATCATGCCTGTTTTCTTCAGGCTACTCTACAGTTGTGGCTTAAGAGTATCAGAGGCAAGACTTCTTAAGGTTGATGATGTGGATTTAGAACAGGGGATTTTAACCATCTGGCATTCAAAAAATGACAACAGTCGGCTGGTACCGGTGAGTGATAGTTTAGTGCAAAGGTGTCGTGCTTACTCAAATCAGGTTCACCCCTATGCCGAAGGAGATGATTATTACTTTCCAATCATTAATAACCGCCCCATAACTAATGGTAATATTTATAAAAACTTCCGAAAATTCCTATGGCGAGCTGGTATTTCTCATGGTGGCAGAGGCTTTGGCCCCAGAATCCATGATTTTAGACACTGCTTTGCAGTCCATTGCCTAAAAAAATGGTCTGCTGAGGGAAAAGATTTAATGGTTTATCTCCCTATTTTGCGTACTTATCTGGGACATGACTCTTTTAATGAGACGGCTTATTATCTAAAGTTGACAGCCGATGTATTTCCTCAGATCACCTTAAAACTGGAAACAAAGTATCCATATCTGATACCAGAGTTGGAAGGAGATATTGATGAAACCGACTAATTTCGCTCGATACTTGACTGCGTTTTTTACGACTTATTTATCAGGACAAAAAAATGCCAGTAAAAATACAATCTATGCTTACAGGGATGCATTTAAACTGTTGTTGAAATATTGCCAGGATATAAAGGGGCTCGCTATTGAAAGCATTACTCTTGATGTTTTAACCACGGAATTAATTACCGGTTTTTTAACCTGGCTTGAAATAGACAGAAAATGCAGTGTTTCAAGCAGAAATCAAAGATTAGCTTCAATCCATTCATTCTTTCGGTATGTTCAGGGTGAAGATCCAACTGGCATTTATCACTTTCAACAGGTGATTTCCATTCCCATAAAAAAGGCAGAAAAAAAGCTCATAGAACATCTTTCACCAGAGAGTATGAAACTTATTCTGGAGCAACCTGATAAGACAACGGCAAAAGGCCGACGAGATTTAACTCTGTTAAGTGTTTTGTATGATACTGGCGCAAGAGTCCAGGAATTAATCGATATTAAAGTCTGTGACATCACATTAGAATCACCTTCTGTAGTCGAGCTGACAGGAAAGGGAAATAAAATTCGCAGAGTACCTTTAATGAAAAATACAGTGGCTTTGCTTCAATCCTACGTATCTGGCAATGGTTTGGATAAGCAATGGAAAAATCAATATCCTTTGTTTATTAATAACCAGAAGCAAAAATTAACGAAAGAAGGGGTTGCTTATATTCTCAATAAATATGTCACCATAGCAAGAGTGAAATCACCTGGAATACCTGAACATGTTTCACCTCATGTGCTCAGGCACAGCAAAGGAATGCACCTGCTTCAAGCTGGAGTTAACTTGATTTATATACGTGACTTTCTCGGGCATGTTGATATTAGAACCACCGAAATTTATGCTATCACTGATACTGAAACAAAGCGTCATGCAATAGAAAAAGCTTATCCTGATATCATAAGCAGTGAAATGCCTGATTGGGGTAAGGATAAAGAGTTACTTTCCTGGCTTTCAGCTTTAAAGTAGCTTTTCGATATTATGCAAAGTAAATTTGGCTAAAACATCGTAAACAAAGGGATTTCAGCCATTACTTTGCATAATGGTCTTCTTTGCATAAGGTGGCGTTATCAGTCCTGTTCTAGCCAATTTATTTTTACATTATACCTTTGATAGATGGCTACAAAAGCATTATCCCAAGGTACCGTGGTGTCGATATGCAGATGATGGACTTGTCCATTGTTACAGTGAAGCAGAGTCAAAACAGATGCTAGAAGTGTTAACACAACGTTTTCAAGCATGTGGTTTGGAGCTTCATACACTGAAAACCAAAATTGTTTATTGTAAAGATGGAAGCCGTAAAGGGTGGTATGAAAATACCGAATTTGATTTTCTTGGATATACGTTTAGGCGTAGACTCTGTAAGAATAGCAAACGAAATAGTTTGTTTATCAACTTTACGCCAGCGGTCAGTAAGGTAGCTTTAAAATCCATGCGATTAAAAATCAGAAAGCTTCGCGTGAGAATGGCAACACAGATGAGTATTGCTCAGCTAGCTAGATGGCTCAATCCAATAATACAGGGATGGATCGGCTATTATGGTCGATATTGTCGCTCCGCATTATATGGGATGTGCCGTCACGTGAATAAAGCACTGGTTAGGTGGGCTAGACGAAAGTTTAAACCACTTCGACGTCATAAAACTAAAGCGATGAAGTTTGTGGAAGGAGTTTCAAAGCAGAATCCCCATTTGTTCGCTCACTGGCGAACAGGAATGATAGGTGCGTTTTCCTAATGGGAGCGGTATGAATTGAGAGGTTCACGTACCGTTCTGCGAGAGGCTGCAGGGGAGGTTCCTGCGGTCTACTCACCATGAAAATAATAATACGTTAAAGAATCAAGGTTATCATTTTGCACATAACTTTGGTCATGGGAAGCAGTTTTTATCCATGACCTTGCTCACCCTCAACTTGTTGGCATTCCTATTCCACGGCATTTTACAACTGATGGATGTCAACTATCAGTTAGTGAGAGCAGGGTTAGGCACGCGTGAAACATTTTTTAATGATATCAAAACCTTAACAAGGTACCATTATTTTGAGAGTTTTCAGGCCTTATTAGTCTTTATGATGGAAGGTTTAGAAATTAAGCCGCCAGATCAAAAGATAAATACTGGGCATCGAAATCCGTAAAAATGCCAAGGACGGCTCAATGGCTCAATAGACAGCACTCCCCTTTGCCTACTGTCTGTAGGAGGGGGGAGATTAGCTTGATTTTAAAGACCCTCCATATTGTTAGTGTTAAACTCATTGTTTTCAAGTTTATTCACATCCTCTATGCTATTTCGTCTAAATAGGGTTAAATCACTTCAAGTTGCTTGTTGATAATGGCTGGAGGAAATTCATATTTAGAATTGCTGCTTTAAAAGGTATTGTTGGCTTGTTCTTGGTGTTAGAGTGTATTATATTCGGATCAGGATAATCACTAGGCCTCACTCGATACCGAATTAGGAAATCAAATGGACACAATTATAGATGAATTGCCAAAATTTATTTCTGCTGTCGTCATCGCAGTTATAACGGCGATAGTTGCTGTGCATTTGTCGTTGAGACGTTATCGTTCGGAGCAGTGGTGGAGTAGAAAAGCTGATAGCTATGCAGCCATTTTTTCTGCTTTACACGATATGAAGATATTCTTGAGTAAATCCCTTGAAGATCAAATTGGGAATGCAGCCCAGCCTCCTGATGAAATGGATAAGCTCGCTCAACGTTGGGTTCAGGGGAGCGAAAGCTTGGATAGAGCAATTGATATGGGCATATTTCTATTTTCGCCAAGCGCTGTAGCAGAGCTGGAGAAACTTCAGGGCGGACTTCAGCGTGAGTCGGTCAATGATTTTTCTTGGGACAACATTCCAAATCGGCTCGATATTATTGAGGAGTGTCTTCATTCCGTTAGGATCTTAGCACTCAAGGATCTTGGTATTAACTAGAATGTCCTAACAAAGCAAATCAAGATGGATCGTTAAAAGCGTTGCGTCAAAAGCGCGCAACACTTTTAACACCCAGTTATTTTCGAGGTTATTTCTATTTTTTGACTGTCGGCTGTGGGTCGGTAAGCGACCAATATTTTTGTAGGCTTTATTTTATTGGTAATCGATGACACTTTACCAATAAACTAATACCTTTATAGTTACTAACTTTTTAGGTCCTGAAAATTTGCCATGACGAAAAAAGAAAATAAAAAGATCGATGTAGATTCAGAAAATTGGGAACCTGAATGGATGAATCCGGCGAATGATCGGAAAACACCATATACAGAAGAAGAGCTTGCCGAATTTGCAGAAGGCATTATTTATAGCATGGGAGATACAGAGAAACTAAAAAACATGATAGAAAAAAAAGGTAGAGATAAAGTGAAGGAGATATTAATTGAATCCTTCCGAACACAAGATGAAAGAAACCTAATCAACTTGGATGTGAAAGGTTCTATCAATTGACCGGTTTTTTTTAATTACCTCACCATAGTATGAATATGGTGAGGTAAACGTCTATTGAAATAAGGTACATAATCAAGTTTCTTTCAACAAACGAAGGAACTAACATGTATCTTCTTACACAGACACCACAAAATCATATTCCTTGGAATAAAGGTAAATTGATTGGTCAGAAACCACCGTTAAAACTAAAGGAAATCTGGGCCATACGCATTCGATTACAATTAGCCAATCGTATTCGAGATTTAGCACTATTCAATTTAGCAATTGATAGTAAGTTGCGCGGTTGTGATTTGGTTAAGCTAAGAGTTCTCGACGTTGCGCATGGAGGTATAGTTTCAAAAAGGGCTATGGTTATGCAACAAAAAACTCACCAGCCTGTTCAATTTGAAATAACAGAACAAACAAGGGACGCTATTTCTAATTGGATAAAACATGCAAAACTTACTGGTAATGATTGTTTATTTAAAAGTAGATTAAAGAAATCTTTACACCTTTCTACCAGACAATATGCAAGAATTGTTAAATCTTGGGTATCACAAATTGGACTTGATCCATCAGCATATGGCACTCATTCATTTCGACGTACCAAAGCCACGTTGATTTATCGAAGAACAAAAAACCTAAGGGCTGTTCAACTATTACTTGGCCATACAAAACTGGAAAGTACAGTACGGTATTTAGGTATTGAAGTCGATGATGCTTTAGAAATCGCGGAACAAACCGAAGTTTAAAATATAATTACGGGTCTTCAAGCGCTCTTCTAATGGGCGCTTGTCAGCCAGGAACCGACCATTGAAAATAACAACAGCTTAACTCTAATTTTGCTAGACTGAAACGGTCGCTTGCCAGCCATAAGCGGTCGTAGACTAAAACACGATATTCTTGAGTGAGATGAAAAAATAATTGTACATTTTGACCTATTTGGGTCATGTGCTTTATTTTCTGATGATGTAAGGTTGGTATAAAGTTTTTATAGTAGTAGTTACGGTGAAAAGCAAATGAGATGATTGGAAACTCAACCCTAGAATATTATTCGTACATGGCTATCTTGTATTAAATACATGTTATCTCGTTTAGAGTTACTAGGCTTAAACCTGTTTCTTGATTGATAGGCATAGTTAGAGTACAAGATAACCAAAATGGACTACTTAAAAATTATTTGCTCGACTGCCCAGGAGATATAAAAATGAAAAACTTAGTTATTAAAGCAGCAAAGTATTCCGCTAAAGCATACGATGAAAACACTATAAGTACTGGAACTACACAGGTTCTGGTTATACAAGAAAATGATGCAACTTGGATAGTATTTAGAGGGACCGAGGGTAAGCTTAACGATATTATCGCAGATGCAAAAATTAGAAAGGAAGTTACTGATATAGGAGAAATTCATCGTGGTTTTAATGATGCCTATATGTTAGTAAACGAGGATGCTATTGCATTTGCTAAAAAAGCGAAGGACGCGGGCAAAAAACTCTATATTGCAGGCCATTCTTTAGGAGGAGCGCTGGCAGTTATTGCTGCTCTTTACTTTAATTTAGACGGTCTAAGTCCAGACAAAGTAATTACATTTGGTTGCCCTAGGGTAGTAGGCAAGGAAACAGCAGAAAAGGTTAATTTAAATCATAAACGCTTATTTTGCAGAGTAGTTAATAATAATGACGTGGTAACTAGGATACCACCTCGATCACTGGGTTATTCTCATATCGGTGATTTATGGTATTACAAGGAATCAGGAGAGTTAGTTATGGATAATGATCTTTCATGGTGGGATCTATTCTGGGATCGTATAGAAGGAAGATTGGAAGATTTTGGAGAGTTTGGTACTGATGGACTCAAGGATCACTTTATGGACAGTTATAAGAAGCAGATTGGGATAATATGAAAATGATAGGCATAAAGTTCGAGTAATATTATGTGAACACATGTGCTAAATATGTAATGAGGCACATAACAATCAAATTAACGTGGAAAACAAACAGTCGTCCGCCTTTTTGAAGGACATTTTTTAGTTAAAAATCATGGGTAACAGTCAGTCCAGCTTTTGCCCATTTTCTTCCAGTTATTTGGGCGTTATTTCGTGTAAAAGTAATTCATCGATTGACTGCAATGGGTCGGCTACCGACCATTCAAAACACACTTCAAACTTGCTTCAACATTTTCAAACTGATCGGTCGCTTGTCAGCCATATATAGTCATTCAAAATTTAGGCTGTATTGATGCATTAGTAAAGAAATATTATTTCTTTTTTGAAACCTGAGCGCTGAATGCTATTCATATCAGTTGATCATGTATTAATTGTACGTTATCCCTTTAGGGGTGCTGGCTTTAAAAGGTATTGTTTATTGTCCCAAATCGCTAGTTTAAAACTATGCACTTTGAGTGCAAGGCTTTAGCAAAAAAAATAGCATCGCAGAGCGATACATTGCTTTACAACATAACGACTTTCAGTCCATAGTGGTTGAGTATATTCGGGCCAGGATAATCACTAGTTAGGTACGGAATAAGGTATGTCTCCAGAATTGACATCATCGTTACAGTGATGCAATGTGAAAGCTCAGAGGGAATTAAATATCGTGAATATGCCCCACATGCTAATAAATTTAGACTTTAATTAAGAGGTTAGTTGTTATGAATGGCAATACATTAAGTACCGGAACCGTTATTTCAGGACATACTGTTTCTGAGAGTGATATTGTAATGCTCTTAGTAGGTTTAAACATGAAAGACAGATATGTTATGCCACCGCAGAATATGGAAAATAAAAAACCTAAGGATGCTTCTGGAGGTCTTATGCAAAGGGATGCTTTTAAAGCTGTTGGTCTACGTCCTGACCAGTCAGTACGCGACCAATTGGGAGGTCCTAATGGATATGAATATACCCTTCATGCTTCAAAATCTGATCCTCGGTCTTTTTATTTGGAATTGGGGCCTGATAAACCAGGACAAGAGCCTATCTGGTTTAAGTTTACCGGAAAACCCGGAGTTGATCTAAAAAACACAACTCCCCCCTCAGATGAGCAGATACAAAAAATTCAACAAGAAGCTGAAACTTTAGCCCGCTTGTCCCAAGCCATCAGTGCCTATGGTATCCCTCCTAGTCATCTTCAATTAGCGTTGCAAACGGGTGATCGTAAACCAATTGGTGCCGATATGGTACGCATTAATAATCAAGGGAAATTGCCTGAATTTTCTGCTGATTTAATGGCTGCTGCACTTCCTGTTACCCAAAACCAGGATGGTTCAGTAGCGAGTGGACAACAAATTGAAATGAATAAAGTCAGAAATGAAGTCATGTCTGGCAACCTACATGCAACAATTTTAAGTGAATTATTACTTAACCAAAAAGCTAGTACTAAGGATGGTCAGTTTTATAAGACGCCTAACCAAATTGCTAAACAAGTTAATGATAAGTTATTACAACTCAGTGCTTTACGTGATTCTCTTGGGGTTAAAAGCCAAGAACCGCTTTATTACAGTGAAGATAAGCAAATTGAGTTATTTAATTTAGGACAACCATTTAAGCGAGATGATATTATTCGAATGAATGTTCTTTCTATGTTTGCTGACTTGGTTACGCCAGAACCAGATTTTTCAAAACCTGGGTTTACCTGGGGTAACAAAGTGAATTTTTTGCCTAAAGGGTCTGTTGCCTTTGCTGAGCGTTTGGCTGATATTGATGATTTAATCAATCAAGCAAATGCGGGTAAGCCAGTGGTTTACGATTATACGATTTGGAAACATTATGCAAACAAGCCCGTTGATGAACATCAGCTTGGCCCAAAATTAGAACGAAAACTAGTTGAATTAGCCAATACAGGGGCTGAGATCCATATGACGGTCGACCGCTCAGTTGCTTTCAGGGACCCTAGTGTAGTTGTTGTCAACCTAGATAACTACACTATACTAGGAGGGTTGCTGGCTGAATTGGCAGGGTTTTCAAATGTTACCCTCAATTTTTTTAATAATGACGAACGTGGAACCCCTGGTGATTCAAATCATGCCAAATCTGCTATTGCTAACGGTTATAGTTCAAGTGCTTGTGCAGTTGTAGGTGGTCGTAATATTCATGGGGATTATTTTTACGGATGGATGGATGCAGAATTTAAAATAGAGGGAAAGCTTGCACAGTCGGTACAGCGTGCTGAAGATGACATGTGGAACCAGCAAGCTAAAATGCATAATCTTCAAAACCGTATACGTACAGATATTGATTATAAAGAAACTGGAAAACCAGGAAATATCATAGGCTTAGCAACACATGAAATGCCAGGGCCTAACTCTACATACAACGGTTTAATTGGCGTATTATGCGGCCTCGAAATTTCTGGCTATGCTTTCACCTTGATTCAGGCCTATGTTCTGCCTCCAATTCCTGGAGCAAACCTTGACCCCACCTTAGAAGCTATTAAACGTGCGGTTCGAGATGGTAGGATTGTTAATATTGTTACAAATTCTCCACAGACTATTGATGTACCGCAAATTAGCGGAGCCATTGTGAAATATGCTTCACATCTTTTAGACGAAGTTAATGGAATGCCCGATGCGACGGGTGTTTTACGCATTTATATGAAAAAGAAATGGAATGGAGAGGGGGGTGGAACATTACATGCTAAAGTTGCCTATGACAATAAGTGGTATGTAAGTGATACCAGTAACAACCTTCACGCTAACGGTTTTTTACAGCATGAAAGCCAGCGCTATTATCTTGATGATGAATTGAATGAATCTGTACGTGCATGGGGTGAAGAATTGATAAGCAAATCTGATTTGTATACCTCATCGGCTGAGCTTAAAGAAATGGCAAAAGCTATAGACTCTGCAAATATCGCTAACCCTGCGCTTAATGCAGTTATGAATCTTTTTCCATATCAACTTTAATAATTTTCCCTATTCTTAATTTAAGACACGGCACATATTGGAAGGCTTACAGGAAAGGAAGCCTCGTTAATCTGATTACCTAGGTACTTTTGGTTTTGGGTTAAGAAGAGCTTTATCCAATATGAATAAAAATGATATATATGTTGCATCATTATTTAGTGAAAAACCGGATTTACTGAGTCAGTGAGAGGATATTGTTAACCTAATATGGGTGTATGTATTGGATTTAAAAGGAAAGTCATTGAAGAGTTTTGTGATTCAAAAAAATATATGCTATGTAAATGTTTGTATGGCCATGAGCAGTCATACAAACATAATCTTCTAACTTCTTAGCCGAGTAAAAATAATTTGAATTTTGACCCATTTGGATCATGTTATTTGTTTTCATATTATGTAGCATATAAACGAGTGCAGAGTTTTTGGGTAGTGGGTTAAATCTGTGTTTAGCATGAGAGTAATAGAATAAGAAAGTGATTTATTGCATAATTCCCTCATGAAATATTATCAAGAAATCACCTGTCCTAACTGTACTAATACCAACCTGATGAAATCAGGCAGTAGCGACCGTGGAGTACAGCGATATCGTTGTCAAACTTCAGACTGCCCAACCAACACCTTCATGTTGGAATATTGTTACAAGGCATGTGAATTTGGAATCAAGGAACAAGTTGTCGAAATGGCTATCAATAGTAGTGGCACTCGAGATACTGCACGAGATCTTAAAATCAATAAAAGTACGGTGACCCGCACTTTAAAAAACAAAGAAAACAGCCTTGTTCAAGTGAATCCTCTTTTTCATACCTTTGACCAAGAAAAACCATTGGAAGTCAGACTAGAGCAGGTCTGCTGTGAAGAAGTCGAAGTGGATGAGCAATGGTCTTTTGTAGGAAACAAAAGTAATCAACGCTGGCTATGGCATGCTGTTGATCATAAAACCAACACTGTACTTGCTTATGTTTTTGGCAAGCGTAAGGACATCGTTTTCAAAGAATTAAAAGCGTTACTGGCATCTTTAAATATCCGTCGATATTACACCGATGACTGGGGTGCTTATGAACGCCATCTTGATGCTGAGAAACATGAAGTTGGGAAGAGAAATACCCAAAAAATTGAACGCAAAAATTGAACTTTAGAACATGGATCAAGCGATTAACACGTCGAACAATCTGCTTCTCTAAGCTTGAGAAAATGCATGATATTGTGATTGGTCTGTTAATCAATAAGGTGGAGTTTGGCAGGAATATTCATGCATAAACACAGATTTAACCCACTACCCTTTTTTCTTATGTCTCATTCCTGAATGATAATCTATCAGTATTGCATGTTAATCAGATCAGGTTATCTTATTAAATAATGTCAATACAATTTGCTCATTATCTAACCCCCTTTCCGCGACTTTTTTAGGCCTGACTACATAAATGGCCTCTACTACATTTTATATTCATCTAGTTTCATCAAATTTGAAGTTGGTTTTTCCGCTTGGTATTGACTCATAATGTACAGTTTTTGGAGAGTGAATAGTATTCCCAGTCCATTCTATTGAATAGTTGGTATTTCCATCGGTGCTTATTATGATATCGCCTCCAACAAATCCTTGAAAACTTGTTCTTCCTGTTGAGGATTCCCCAGGAGAACCATAATCTGTTTGATATAAAGCTTTTAATGGTGGAGCTCTTTCCCCTACTGAATAGCAAGTTGCTCGTGTATCCCCCCCTCTTTCCTTTGAACATGCATCCTTATGAAACTTCCCATCAGTTGTTTTACAGGTGAGTACATTTTCCACTACATCCACCCTAGGGTGAAGGAAATTTCCTTGGTCAGGCCCGACACTAATAATACCGACTTCTGGTTTGACTAATTGATAGTAGGACCATGATGTACTGCTCTCACTTCCATGGTGAGCTATATGTAATATATCCACTCCATTATCTTTGTCAATTAACCCAAAATCTAAAAGACTCTGAGCTACTTTTGTTTGAATATCACGTTGACTAGTCTGATGATTTGAGCATTTTTCTCGCCCAGCCCCTAAATCGCCATCTAAAATATATTGAAATTTATCGTATTTAATAAAAAGAGAAATCGATCGATCATTTTCGTTTATGCTTCTATTATTTTTTTCAAAAGGGTCATCCCCCAAAACATTACCATTGGCTGCAACTACTATTGCTTTTGCACCATTACCTAAATCAATTAGTAAACCTAAAGGTATTGGCCTAAAAGCACCTGCCTTAATATTCTCATCTTTTGCAGGATCAAATAAATATTTTTTTAGTGTTTTACTTTGTTTGCTCGTACCAGGTTCATAATTTGCCTTTAATATATTGAACCCGCCAAACTCTTGACTAACAATGTCACGATACCCCATATAATGATCTTTATCAGCATGACTTAAAATTGCATAATCGATACCTTTCTCAGGTTGAAGCTTTAAACGTTCTTTCAAATAAGGAACAATGTACTTTCTTCCTGAAACTCGACCAAAATCATATAAAATTTTAGTTCCATTAGGTCCAATTATTAATGTAGATCCACCTTGTCCAA
>Ga0209494_1000317_pt1 | contig 20886 bp, 24 predicted proteins | sample EN1Hudseemescosm_FD_184628 | JGI IMG/M metagenome (GOLD analysis project Ga0209494, IMG submission 184628) | Methane-oxidizing microbial communities from mesocosms in the Hudson Canyon - EN1B Hudson Canyon (SPAdes) (version 2) | ecosystem: Environmental > Aquatic > Marine > Cold seeps | place... | reverse complement strand
TTGATGTAGGTCTTCGTAACCTGGACTTGATCATGGGCTGTGAACGCCGCGTAGTTTATGACTTTGTTAACGTTATTAATGGTGAAGCCAGTTTACGCCAGGCCCTAATCAAGGATAAGCGCTGCAACAAACTCTTTATTCTGCCAGCATCGCAAACACGTGATAAAGATGCTTTAACGCAGGAAGGTGTTGGCAAGGTATTAGAAGAACTATCTAAAGATTTTAAATATATCGTCTGTGACTCACCCGCTGGCATAGAACGTGGTGCAAACTTAGCTATGTATTTTGCTGATGACGCCTTTGTAGTGACCAACCCCGAAGTATCATCTGTTCGAGATTCGGATCGCATGTTAGGTATTTTAGCCAGCAAATCACGTCGTGCAGAACAAGGTGAAGATCCAATTAATGAGTACCTGTTGCTATCTAGATATTGCCCAGACAGAGTTAAACTGGGTGAAATGCTGAGTGTTGAAGACGTTCAGGACATCCTTTCTTTACATTTACTCGGTGTCATCCCTGAATCTAAATCGGTATTAAATGCTTCCAATTCTGGTACCCCTGTTATTTTGGATGAAAAAAGTAAAGCGGGTCAGGCCTATTCTGATGTTGTGGCACGCTACTTAGGGGAAGACGTACCTCACCGTTTTATTAATGGAGAGAGAAAAGGCTTGTTTGGTAAGTTATTCAGGAGCAGATAATGAGTTTACTAGACTATTTCAGATCATCAAAACCCAGCTCAGCATCGGTAGCTAAAGAGCGTTTACAAATTTTAGTAGCACATGAACGCGCATCAAGAAATCAACCCTCCTATCTACCAAAACTGCAACAAGAATTACTTGCTGTTATCCAAAAATATGTTAATGTTGAACAAGATGCTATTTCTGTAAATTTTGAACAAGATGATGAGCAAGAAACCCTTGAGTTAAATATTATCTTGCCTGATGAAGCAAGTAAAAACTACTAATTTTTTTAATGACTAAAAGAGAGAGAACTATGTCTGACACTATCGGTGCCGCTGCTGGCAAAATTTGGGAATATCTGGATGAAAATGGTGCAACCAGTGTTTCAAAAGTGACTAAAGAAACCGAAATAAGCCGGAATGATGTGCAAAGAGCGATAGGCTGGCTGGCCAAAGAAGGCAAACTTAACTTTGTCATGGAAGGCCGCACAGAATTGCTTTCTTTAAAGTAACACGAGCTATTACATTACCTAGAGTAATTGAGCTGTTCCTTAGTTTTCCGCCCAGACTTTCTTAAGCAACTCAAGTAACAATTTAGGTAACTACTCAGCGTATATTTTTCTTTGGGTATAGGGTTTTGAATTATCAGACTGCTGCAACAGGACGCTGCAGCAGAGCTTACAAAGCACATGGATGTGCAAGTGTAGGAGCTGATTGCTGCCTGGGACATATATTTGCTCCTGCAATAGTTGCATTCACCACCACATCTATGTGGCTTACGTATGTCCAATCAATTTCCCCAAGTCTTCAGCTCTAAATTCGCTAAGCCCCCCCGCCTTACGACCATCAACCAGGGGGCAATAAAATCAAAAACTTACGATTTTGTTATTCAAAAACTAGCAATTAAGACTGCCTGGACTAAAAGACTTAAAATATTACGACAGAGCAACCCATCTTAGCTACCAAGCACATTATTATCCATATGTTAACAGGCAACAGTATCATTGCCTGCAAACCCACCAAGACTTACAACAGAAAGATTGTTGCTAACCCTAAGAATGCCAAAAATCCAATACAGTCGGTTACTGTTGTTAGCAACACCCCGCCAGCCAAAGCAGGATCAATTCCCATTTTATCTAAAACAATAGGAATACTTGCACCAGCAAGTGCCGCACACACCAGGTTAATAACCATGGCAGCACCTAGTAATAGCCCCAAATCCATACTTTGAAACCAGACACTGGCAATAATGGCGACGACAAACGCCCATAACACACCATTAACAATACCAACAGATAATTCCTTAAACAACAACCGGGTTGCGTTTGCATGACTAACTTGTCTCAAAGCAAGCCCCCTTACCACCAAGGTTAAAGTCTGACTACCCGCTATTCCTCCCATACTGGCAACAATAGGCATTAATACTGCCAAAGCAACAATCTCTTGTAATGTTGCTTCAAACAAGCCTATAACCCAAGATGCAAGGAAAGCAGTGACTAAATTAACCCCTAACCACACAGCCCTACGTTTGGCACTGGTCATAACAGGAGCAAACATATCCTGCTCTTCATCCAGACCAGCCATACTCATAATCGAGTGATCAGCCTCTTCTCTGATAATGCCGACCACATCATCAATGGTAATTCGACCCATTAAACGACCATTTTCACCAACTACAGGTGCCGAAAGCATTTGTCGCTGCTCAAACATAGTTGCAACATCATGCGCCGGCATTAGATATGAAATCCCCTTTACAGTCCCATCCATTGCATCCTGAACCTTAGTATGCGGCTCATTTGTTACCAAATCTGATAATGACAAAACACCTAATAAGTGATCAGAGCGGTCTACTACAATCAAACTATCGGTAGCTGATGGCATATCTCCACGCTTATGTAAATAACGCATTACCACTTCTAAAGTCACATCGGAGCGAATAGTTAACACGTCCAATGACATAAGACCACCCGCCGTATGATCATCATAACTCAGCGCAGATTCCAGGCGGTTTCTTTCATGAACCCCCATAGACTCCATAACTTCTGACAGCAATGGCTCTGGCAAGACATGAAGTAAGTCAACCATATCATCAGATTCAAGGTTTTCTGTCGCCTTGATCAAATCAGCTCTATCGGTGATTTTCAACAACCCTTGCCCAACTTCCGTGTGCACTCTGACAAGTATTTCCCCCATCACACTGGGTGGAATCACCGTCCAAACCCTGGTCCTTTCCTCGATTTCCAGAGACTCAAGTATATTTGCAGTTTCTGCCGGAAACAGTGAATGCACAAAATCTCTAATCTCAACCTGAGATCCTGTCTCTAATAATTCAATGGCCTGCGCCAATAAGTTTATATTATGTTCTTTGTTTAAAGTTGATGATGGCATAGGTAAGAATATAAGAGTAATAAGGGGCTTTAGCGTGTTAGTTTTTCACTAACAAAAGCTGCATCTAAGCAACTTTAAGGTAATTCTCTGTGTCGAACAATGACATTTAAATCTGTTTTCTTAAAATGATTAACTAACATTTCAACCAAATAAACGGACCGGTGCTGTCCACCCGTACAGCCTATTCCAATCGTTAAATAACTGCGGTTATCCGTATCAAATCGAGGAACCCATTGCTCAAGGAATACACAAATATCCTGAAATAACTGTCGAGCATCTTCGGATTTATTTAAATAATCAATAACCGGCTTATCTTTCCCTGTAAACCGTCTTAAATCTGGCACCCAATAAGGATTGGGTAGGCAGCGCACATCAAACATAAAATCCACATCCAGAGGTATTCCATGCTTAAAGCCAAACGACTGAAACTGTAATGATAAATGCTGATCATTATTTTTCTCAATCTGACTTTTCACCAGTTCACGTAACTGCTGTACATAGGTACGACTGGTATCTAAAACAATGTCCGCATATCTTAACACTGGCTCCATCATCTCTTTTTCAATATTTAGCGCTTCTTTTAAAGCAACACTAGATGTCGTTAATGGATGTTTACGCCGTGTTTCACTATACCTTTTAAGCAAGACATTTTCTTCTGCCTGCAAAAAGATAACTTCACATTCAATCCCTTGCTTACGAATAGCATTCACAATATCTGTAAAATTTAACAAGCTTTTTCGCTGATTACGGGCATCTATCCCTATAGCCGTTTTCTCGTAAGTCGAGGTATCTGCCTGCATTACCTGACTAATAAAGCCTGCAAGTAATGTTATGGGTAAATTATCGATACAATAATAACCACAATCTTCCAAAGTATCTAAAACAATACTTTTTCCTGAGCCGGAAAGCCCACTAACTATTAAAAGTTTCATCTATTTATCGTAGGTAAAAGCTTGCCTTTGCAAAGTAGAAAAATAAAAAGCCTCTCCTCAAAAGAGCGGAGTTAATGAAAGTTACTTAGGGAACTGGAAAGAAATAATTGTCCAATATCGGACAATTATTTTTCCAGCTCCCTTAATTTCATCGATCACCCTATCTTAATCAAGAAAGGCTTTTCTTTCACCTAAATCAATACTTATCTATGACTTCCAGTCTTTTCTTTATGTTTGATAATTTGACGATCTAATTTATCAACCATACTATCAATCGCCTGATACATATCACTTTGAATATCATTTGCAAATAATTTTGCACCGCTAACTTGTACTGTAGCCTCTGCTTTTTGCTCAAGCTTTTCTACAGTCAAGATAACATGAACATCCGTTACGTTATCAAAATGACGCTTAAGTTTGCTAATCTTTTCTTCTACATGGGTTCTTAATGAATCTGTAACCTCTACATGGTGACCCGTTACACTTACTTGCATGGAATAACTCCTTATTAAAAAACTATCTATCAATCGTCATAAAAGACGCTTTCTTTGGCTTGATGACGGAATAGACATTGCTTCACGATACTTTGCTACTGTTCGTCTCGCAACATTTATACCCTTCTCCTTTAAAACATCCGACATTTTACTATCACTCAATGGTTTTGCCGGATTTTCATTTTCAACCATCTCCTTTATAAATGCTCTGATTGCCGTTGCAGAGCACTCTCCGCCACTCTCCGTTGAGACATGGCTAGAAAAAAAATATTTGAATTCTACTATACCATTAGGCGTGTGCATATACTTCTGTGTAGTAACACGTGAAATTGTTGATTCATGCAACTCTAATTCTTCTGCTATATTCCTTAATACCATGGGTTTCATGGCAATAGCCCCATTCTCCAGGAATCCTTCCTGCTTTTCTACAATACTTTTGGCAACACGCAATAAAGTATCATTTCGACTATGTAAACTTTTAATAAACCAGCGAGCTTCTTGCAAATGCTCTTTCATACTGACATTTTCTTTACTATTATCAGCTCGCTTGATCATCCCGGAATAAACCGAATTAACCCTTAATTTAGGTGATATATCAGGATTCAAACTGACAAACCAACCACTTTTCTGCTTGGAAACGAACACATCAGGCACAATATATTCAGAATTTTCTGTTTGGATTTGTGCTCCAGGCTTAGGATCTAGAGTTCTAATCAATACAATAACTTCAGATAATTGATACTCAGACAACCCCAGTTTACGCATTAATTTTGCCTGATCATGCGTACCTAATAAGTCAAGATGTCGTCGAACCATCTCAATTGCTTCCGTTCTATAAGGGACATCTTCAGGTATTTGCTGTAACTGAATCATCAAACAATCCGCCAAATCTTTTGCCGCAATACCCAGAGGATCAAAGTTTTGCACCCTATGCAAAACCCCTTCCACTTCATCTAGCTCCAAATCTTCTAATTGAGACTGTAATCCTTGATAAATATTTTCAACTGATTCACTGATATAACCATCTTCATTTACAGAATCAATAATTGCAATTGCAATGGCTCTATCCCTATCAGAAATTGAAAGCAAATCTAATTGCTCCAATAAATAAGTACACAAAGTAACGGGTCTGCTTCGTTGTGCTTCAAAATCTGTGGTTTCTTGTGCCGCTAGCGTAGGTTGAGTATTCTCATAAACATCATCCCAGGTAGAATCAACCGCCAACTCATCGGGCATCTCTGTTTGCGAGCCTTCACTGGTTGCATCTTCCTGCCGCTCTACTTTCTTTTCGGTTTCATTTTGATTATTAACAGTTTCTTCTTCAACTTCCAGCATCATATTAGACTCAAGTGCCTGTTGAATTTCTTGCTGCAAATCTAAAGTCGACAATTGTAACAACTTAATCGCCTGCTGTAACTGAGGCGTCATTGTTAAACTTTGACCAATACGTAACTGTAACGATTGCTTCATTAAATAATTCTATCCAACTTTATTGCCATAAAACCCTGAACATTCCATATAACAATCATGAAAACCCCAAAACGATCCATTTGAGTCACAAACTAAAGTTATCTCCTAAATAAACTTTTCTAACTTCTTCATTTGCGACTATCTCTGCTGTACTCCCTTCTGCAATCACTTTTCCTGCATTAAGTATATATGCTCTGTCGCAAATTTCCAGTGTTGCCCTGACTTTATGCTCAGTAATTAAAACCCCAATTCCTCTTTGTTTTAAATGTGCAATAATTTTCTGTAGATCAATCACAGAAATGGGATCTACACCAGCAAATGGCTCATCCAGCAAAATAAACTGTGGATTGGTAGCCAATGCCCTGGCTATTTCAACTCGTCGCCGCTCTCCTCCCGACAAGCCCAGTGCCACTTGATCTCGTAAATGGGTAATACTAAATTCTTCCAGCAAATCCTCTATCAATAATTCAGCCTGCCCTTTAGTTAAATCGGAACGAATCTGAATCACTGCTCGTAAATTATCCGCAACTGTTAATTTACGAAAAACTGAAGGCTCTTGAGCTAAATAGCCCACTCCCAGCCTGGCACGACTATGCATAGGAAAATGAGTGACATCCATCTCATCATAAAAGATCTCGCCTTCATCAGCCTTAACCAAGCCCACCAACATATAAAAGCTGGTGGTTTTACCTGCGCCATTTGGGCCAAGTAAGCCAACAACCTCACTGGTATCAACATGCAATGATACCCCATCAACAACATGTCGATTGTTATAACTTTTCATTAAATGCTTTGCAGCAAGCCTACTCATTCAACTACCTTTTTCTTCGATTTCGCTTTAAAAACAGAATGTACCCGTTTTGAATCAGAAGACTTTTCTCCAGCCTTAATCAAAGAATTTTTACTATCATAAACAATCAATCGGCTTGCAGAACGGCTAGTCCCCTGTGAAACAACCGCCTTTTCGATTAAAATCAACTTATTTTTATCTGGATAATACTCGCCTGTTAAGCCTTCACCATGAATTTCATCCTTACCTTCTCCTGGTAATTGCCTGAATTTTGCTGGCTTACCCGTAAAAACCATTTTATCAACGTCACCCTCCGTCATATAAACAACTAATTTATCTGAATTTATGTGCAAACTACCTTGAGTCGTTACGACATTCCCGGTGTAAACACTGGTCCCTGTTTTATCATTGTATGTTGCAGTATTTGAGTCGATATAAACAGGCTGCTCAGAATCACTTTCAAGAGCCGCCGCGGCATGACTCACTGCCACTAGAATAAAAATGGTAAATGCTTTAATTAAATACATATCGCCCTTTAACTTTTGACAAAAACTTTAGCTTTACTGGTTCCACAAAGGTAATCTCCAATCCTATCCCTTCGGTTCTATTACTATCATCAATTATTTTTGCCCATTTTTTGGTCTCAGCATAATTTGTCGACAATTGTACTCTCAGGTTTGTGGTACTTAACTTAAAAGGCCTAATTTGCTCGCTGCCTTCTCGACTAACCAGCACTTTACCCAACAATTGCAAATGATCCCCATCTGCTTCTAAAATTGCAGTTTCCGACTGTATTACCCATGGAGGAACATCTGCATTATATAAAGTCATAATCGGCTCATCCAAATGTGTAGTTTGATCATCGGCATAATGAATCATCTTTTCAGCATTTAGCTCACTCTTTACCAGTCCTTGCTGATCCATTTCTTTTTTATAATAGCCGATACTAAAATAATCAGCGCTATGGTCAGCAACTTTTACCACACTCTGCTGTTTTATTTCAAAAAGATCAGCCAAAAACCAGGATCCGATCACTAAAAAAAATAAAACAATATAAACGCGATACTGACCAAAAGTCATTTCATATAACTCTTCAAAATACCATCAAAAGTGCCTTGTGCCTGCATAATAAAATCGCAAACTTCCCTGACCGCCCCTAATCCACCCGCCGTTTCTGTACACCAGTCAGCATAGTCTTTTACCGCATAATTGGCATCGCTTACCGCAATCGACAAGCCTACACGCACCATAATAGGTAAATCGAGCAAATCATCACCAACATGTGCAGCCTGGTCGGGCGTAATCCCCATGCTTTGAATGATTTCTTCAAAAGCTGCTATTTTATTTTCATGTCCCTGATAGACATATTCAACCCCTAAAGCTTTCATTCTTAATGCCACTGATTGAGATTTACGACCAGAGATCACTGCTACCTCGACCCCCGTTTGCCGTAAAAGTTTAATCCCATGCCCATCTCGCGCATGAAAGCTTTTATATTCACCGCCCTGAGCATCAAAAAATAATCGACCATCTGTTAACACACCATCAACATCCAGAATCAATAACTTTAATTGTTTTGCTTTTTGTAAAATCTGTTGCATTTATTCTTTCACCTTTAGCTTTTAGCCTGATTTCAAACAATCCCTGCACGCACCAAATCATGCATATTCAAAGCACCAACGAGCTTATTGTCTTCACCAACAACCAACAATGCATTAATCTTCTTTTGCTGCATTATTTTCATCGCTTCTGCTGCTAAAATATTTGCCCTTATTACCTCACAACCAGTCGTCATCACATCAACTATTTTACTGTCGTGCACATCAAGATTGCGACCCAACATACGTCTTAAATCGCCATCAGTAAACACACCAAGCACCTGTCTTTGCTGATCAATAACGGCTGTCATACCCAGTTTCTTCTCAGTCATTTCCAACAAGGCTTCAGTGACAGAAGCCACTTCCTGAACTAGCGGGATTTCATCGCCTGAATGCATAATATCTGACACCATCAACAATAAGCGCTTACCCAAACTACCGCCTGGATGAGACAAAGCAAAATCATCTCGAGTAAAGCCTTTGACTTCCAATAAAGAAACAGCCAATGCATCACCCATGACCAATGCCGCTGTTGTACTAGAGGTCGGAGCAAGCCCTAAAGGACAAGCTTCCTCAGCTACGGCAACATTTAAATGAACAGTAGCAAATTTTGCCAATGAAGACTCAGGATTGCCCGTCATGGCGATAAAAGGCACATCTATTCTTTTGATAATAGGCAAAATAGTTAGCACTTCCCCTGTCTCACCAGAGTTAGACAAAGCCAGCACCACATCTTGCTGAGTAATCATACCCAGGTCACCATGACTGGCCTCACCTGGATGTACAAAAAAAGCGGGAGTCCCCGTACTTGCTAGAGTTGCTGCAATTTTCCCGGCAATATGACCCGATTTTCCCATCCCGGTCACAACGACTCGCCCCTTACACTGCAGCATTAACTGACAAGCACGGACAAAATTATCATTAATCTCGCCGGCTAAAGCTGACACCGCTTCGGCTTCGGCTTTAATGACGGCCAAGCCTAAGTCTTTTAAATTCTGATCATGCATTGTTTCCATCATTAAATCACAGTACTCTGATAAATAACCCATTGATAGCCGAAGTATGCCAACAGTAAACCGCCACCTTCCCAGCGATTAATATGCCCCGCTTTTGTCAAGCCATACCCCAAAATAAATAACACAGCCGTTAAAGCAAGCATCACTGGAAAGTCACGAGAGACAACACTTTCAGCAACCGGGCCTGGCGCAAGAAGGCCAGGCAAAGAATAGACTGCTAACAAGTTATACATATTTGAGCCAATAATATTTCCTACCGCTAAATCATCTTCTTTCTTTAACACACTGGAAATTGAGGCTGCCAACTCGGGCAAACTAGTGCCTAATGCCACAATAGTCAAACCAATAACCAAGTCACTGACACCAAACGATTCTGCAATATTAACAGCCGCCCAAACCAAAAGACGAGAACTGGCTAATAAGCCAATCAGACCCGCAACAAACAACAACCAGGATTTTTTTGCTGAAACATCTTCTGGCATATCATCGATCAACTCTTGCTCCAAAGGATCATCCAATGATTGTTTCTGAGAATCTTTTTTTGCTGAAAAAATTAGCCAGGCTAAAAATAGCACCAACATCAACAACATTAAAATACCATCAACTTCATCAAGACCATCAAACACCATAAGATAACAAGCCAGACTAACAGCCATTAAAATAGGTAACTCTTTCTTCAGTAGATCTGACTTAAAAGCCAAGGGAGAAATAAGCGCCGTACAACCAAGGATCAAGCCTACATTAGCAATATTGGAACCCAACGCATTACCAACAGCTAAACCAGAATTCCCTTGTAATGAGGCGATGGCTGAAACTAGAATTTCCGGAGCAGATGTCCCTAAGCCAACAATAGTCAAACCAATCAATAAGGGAGAGATACCAAATTTTCTTGCAATTGCAACTGTTCCGATAATAAATTTATCTGCAGCAACAACTAAAACGACCAAACCGATAACTAAAGCAACAAAATTAAGTAACATGTATTGATAATATGTAATGAAGTGTAATTCGCTATTATGCCATTTTACAACTACTCCACCAAAGACCTTTTATTATCATAACAGCCAAAACCAGTGCAATTACTAGCATTTACACTGTTTTCAGCCATCAAAAATTAATCTTCAATAGCCCCAAATAACAGCTTTTATTTACAATAGTTTGACTTAGCCTAGCTAACTCAGAGAAAATAGTCCGTTGACCTTTAAATAAACATTAAACGCATGGATAACAGCGTAGATTCCGACACAGATATAGTTTCGATAAAAAACTTAAGTTTTTCCCGTGGGGATAGAAAAATATTTAACAATATTTCTCTTACTATTCCCCGTGGAAAAATAACAGCCATTATGGGACCCAGTGGGACAGGAAAGACTACACTATTAAAACTGATTGGAGGACAACTACATCCAGATCAGGGATCAGTTACCGTCGACAAACATAATGTTCATCAATTAAAACGGTCGGATTTATACAACTTAAGAAAACGCATGGGCATGCTATTTCAAAGCGGAGCATTGCTTACTGACTTAAATGTTTTTGATAATGTCGCCTTGCCTTTAAAAGAACACACAACATTAAGTGATTCGATGATTCGCTCACTAGTGCTACTTAAACTCCACGCGGTCGGACTTCGAGGTGCAAGAGACCTTATGCCCAACGAATTATCGGGTGGCATGGCCAGGCGAGTTGCACTTGCCAGAGCAATTGCGCTGGACCCAACGATGATCATGTATGATGAACCTTTCACTGGACAGGACCCGATTTCACTAGGGACTTTAGTTAAACTAATTAAAGAACTGAACAATGCTTTAGGTCTTACCAGTATTATTGTTTCTCATGATGTTGAAGAAACCATCAGTATTGCTGATTACATTTATATTTTATCGGAAGGAAAAATTGTAGGACAAGGAACACCTGAACAAATAAAAAACCTGGATTCTGAATGGGTACAACAATTTATGAAAGGTGATGCCGATGGTCCAGTACACTTTCATTATCCTGCAAAGGATTACCATAAAGACCTATTTGAAATATAGTCCCCAAAAATCGATGACTCAATTTTTTGAACACCTTGGAAATAAAACACTATCTGGTTTTGCCAAACTAGGTCGTAGCTCTTTTTTTCTGATAGATATATTAACAGCAACGACCTCTGTTATTCCTCGCCCCAGATTACTGATCAATCAATTGTTTTCTGTTGGCGTATTGTCTTTTTTAATTATCACCATCTCAGGCTTATTTGTTGGCATGGTATTGGGTCTACAGGGTTTTTACATCTTGTCTGACTTTGGAGCAGAGGAAACACTTGGTGTTATGGTTGCCGCTTCATTGGTCAGAGAACTTGGCCCTGTTGTTGCGGCCCTTTTATTTGCCGGAAGAGCAGGATCAGCTTTAACCGCTGAAATAGGCTTAATGAAAGCTACAGAACAGCTATCCGGCATGGAAATGATGGCTATAGACCCAATAAAACGCATTATAGCTCCCCGATTTTTAGCAGGTTTTATTTCTATGCCTTTGCTCGCCGCTTTATTTAGTGCCATCGGTGTACTGGGCGGCCACATAGTTGGCGTAGGCATACTTGGCGTTGATGATGGCTCTTATTGGTCTCAGATGCAAGCAGGCTTAGACTTTAATGATGACATCATTAATGGTGTTATTAAGAGTATCGTTTTTGGCTTCGCTGTATCATGGATTTCACTCTTTGAGGGCTACGATGCAATACCTACCTCTGAAGGCGTCAGTCGTGCAACGACACGTACCGTGGTTAATTCCGCTTTTACCATCCTTGGTCTTGATTTTATCCTGACCGCACTCATGTTTGGAGATATTTAACATGCATAACACCAAAACACAGGACACACTGGTTGGTTTATTTGTTGCTTGTGGCATTGCCGCACTGTTTTTTATGGCTATGCAAATAAGCAATCTCAGCGCATTTTCTAATGACAAGACCTACACTATCAGTGCTCACTTTGAAAACTCAGGCGGTCTTAAAGTCAAATCACCGGTCTCTGTTGCAGGTGTGCGCGTTGGTAGAGTTTCTAACATTTCCATAGATACGAATAGCTACGAATCAATTGTAGAAATGCAGATAAACACACAATATTCCTTACCTGACGATACCTCTGCCAGTATTTATACGGCTGGCTTATTAGGCGAACAATATATCAGCCTGGAACCCGGTGGCTCAGAAGATTTTATCCAGGCAAATGGGGTACTTGATTTGACCCAGTCTGCCATCGTGCTGGAACAGGTTATTGGTCAGTTTTTATTTGATAAAGCTGCTGAAGACTAATGCATCAATTTAATTTAAGCAAACAAAGTGATGGCAATTTTTCTATCGAAGGCGAATTAACATTTTCATCGCTAAATAAAAAAACAATCCATTCTTTTGATTTTTTAAAGCAGACACAAGAAACACATATCGACTTAACAAAAGTGAGCGCTGCTGATAGTGCAGGACTGGCTCTCCTGCTTGAATGGATTAAACATAGCAAGCAACACAATATAAAACTGGTGCTTAAAGGTATTCCTCACCAGCTAAAGACGCTGGCTGCATTGAGCAGCATAGATTTAAACGAATATACGATTGATATTGATTAAAGTAGTTGAGAGCTACAAACTCTCAAAACACCCAAATCAATACACCCAACTTAAGGTTAGACTAAATTCCTATGGATAAACTGATTATTTCTGGCGGCGCACAATTAGCAGGAGAACTAAGAATCTCTGGCGCAAAAAACGCAGCTCTTCCCATACTAGCAGCCACCCTGCTTAGTGAAAAACCCGTAAGTATCGGTAATATCCCTCATCTGCATGATATTACAACCACCATGCAACTACTGGGGCAAATGGGCGTGCAACTCACTATCGATGAAAAAATGAACATCGAAGTACACTCCAGCACCATTGAAAAATTTGAAGCACCGTACGAACTGGTTAAAACCATGCGGGCCTCCATACTTGTTCTTGGACCCTTATTAGCTCGCTTTGGTGAAGCACACGTCTCCTTACCGGGTGGTTGTGCAATTGGTAGTCGTCCAGTCGATATTCACATAGATTCGCTGATAAAAATGGGCGCAGACATTCAGGTTGAGGCAGGCTATATCCATGCCAAAGCCAGCCGATTAAAAGGCTGCAAACTGGTATTAGACAAGGTCACCGTGACAGGGACAGAAAACCTGTTAATGGCTGCCGTGTTAGCCGAAGGCACAACAATAATAGAAAATGCAGCTAAAGAACCTGAAGTATCAGATCTTGCACACTTCTTAAATGCCATGGGTGCAAAAATAACAGGCATAGACACAGACATTCTAGTTATTGAAGGGGTAGAAAAACTGGATGCTGAAGACATTCACTACGACATCATCCCTGACCGGATCGAGACAGGGACTTATTTAGTGGCTGCAGCGATCACTCGCGGCAAAATTAAAGTTAAGGACACCCGCCCTGACACACTGGATGCAGTTCTAGAAAAATTAAAACAGGCTGGCGCCGACATCACCCTAGGTGAAAACTGGATTGAACTGGATATGCACGGCAAACGGCCCAAGGCTGTTAGTTTACGCACAGCCCCCTACCCGGCATTCCCTACCGATATGCAAGCGCAATTTACAGCAATGAATACGGTAGCAGAAGGCGTGGGAATCATTACAGAAACAGTATTTGAAAACCGTTTTATGCATGTACAAGAAATGCAGCGTATGGGTGCAAACATTCAACTGGAATCTAATACAGCCATCTGTACAGGTACTGAAAAAATCACTGGCGCCCCAGTAATGGCAACCGATCTCCGTGCATCAGCAAGCTTAGTTATTGCTGGCCTGGTTGCTGAAGGAGATACTTTAGTCGACCGTATTTACCACATAGACCGTGGCTATGACCATATAGAAGAGAAACTATCTCAACTAGGCGCAACCATTAGACGAATTCCAAGGTAACAATAATCATGTTAACAATCGCTGTATCAAAAGGCCGCATCTATGACGATGCACTCCCTTTATTAGAAGAAGCGGGCATTGTCCCAATTGACAACCCTAAAACAAGTCGAAAACTTATCTTGCGCACCACTCAGGATGATGTACAACTGGTTATTATAAGAGCCACTGACGTACCGACTTTTGTCGAGTATGGTGCTGCTGATATGGGCATTGCTGGCAAAGATGTATTATTAGAACATGGGGCTGAAAGCTTATACGAACCTCTGGATTTAGGGATTGCAAAATGCAGACTAATGACGGCTACACCCGTTAATGCCCCTAAAATTGAAGGCCGTATCCGTGTTGCCACTAAATACGTTAAAACTGCACAACGTTATTTTGCCGATATAGGCGTACAAGCCGACATAATCAAGCTTTATGGCGCAATGGAATTAGCCCCTTTAGTTGGCCTGGCTGATTGTATTGTTGACGTTGTTGATACAGGAAATACCCTTAAAGCCAATGGGCTTGAGCCTAAAGAACTGATCACCAATATCAGCTCCCGCCTAGTGGTTAATAAAGCATCGATGAAAATGAAACATCAGGTTATTCAAGCCTTGCTTGACCAGTTTGAAAAAACGTTAAGCAAACGCCAGTAATAAGTTTAAAAACAACGGTTGTTTGGTGAAATTTCTGTTACTCCCCTTCTCCAGCATAAAATAATACGGCGGACTGAAGTCCGCCCTACACCACACCAACAACCGTTACACCTATAGAACAAGCAAGAACAGCAGGAGCTTTTATGGCCGCCTTAAAAATTACTCAACTTGATAGCACAGCCACCGACTTCGACAAGCAATTAAAAAATTTACTTGCCTGGGATGAATCAGATGATCTGGAAGTAAACCAACGTGTCCTTGATATTATTGCCAATGTCAGAAAAAACGGTGATAAAGCTGTCATTGATTACAGCAACCAGTTTGATCAGACACAATTCAAAAAAGCATCTGATTTAGAACTATCAACAGAAGCCTTAAAACAAGCCTGGGACAGCCTGTCAGCAGAAAAAGCAGATGCACTGCAAACTGCAGCAAACCGTGTAAGAGCCTATGCCGAAGAACAGAAAATGCAATCATGGCAGTATACCGAAGATGATGGTACTGTTTTAGGCCAAAAAATAACCCCCTTGGATAGAGCAGGTCTCTACGTACCTGGCGGAAAAGCAGCCTACCCTTCTTCAGTTTTAATGAATGCCATTCCAGCTAAAGTTGCTGGTGTTGGAGAATTAATTATGGTTGTCCCCACCCCAAAAGGTGAAAACAATCAATTAGTCCTTGCTGCTGCTTATATTGCAGGGGTCGACAGAATTTTTACTATCGGCGGTGCGCAAGCCGTTGCCGCACTGGCTTACGGCACAAAAACCATTCCAGCCGTTGATAAAATAGTTGGGCCTGGCAACATCTACGTTGCAACCGCAAAAAAGATGGTGTTTGGCCAGGTTGGCATTGATATGATTGCAGGCCCATCAGAAATACTGATTATTTGTGATGGCAAAACCAATCCTGACTGGATTGCCATGGATCTTTTTTCTCAGGCTGAACACGATGAAAATGCCCAGGCAATTTTAATTTCTGATGATGCCGAATATTTAAACCAGGTTGAACAAAGCATTAACAAATTACTGCCAGAAATGGAACGTAAAGAGATTATTGCCGCCTCACTCAATTCAAGAGGTGCTTTTATCAAAGTAGAAACACTCGCTCAAGCGGCCGAAGTGGCAAACACTATTGCTCCTGAACATCTGGAACTATCAGTTGAAGACCCTGAAACGCTTAACCAGAGCATTCGCAATGCAGGCGCCATCTTTATGGGCAGATATACCGCTGAAGCCTTGGGTGATTACTGTGCGGGGCCAAATCATGTTTTACCTACATCCAGCACTGCGCGTTATTCATCACCTCTCGGTGTTTACGATTTCCAAAAGCGCTCAAGCATAATTAATTGCTCAGAATCAGGGGCGGACACACTAGGGAAAACAGCCTCTATCCTTGCCAGAGGGGAAAGCCTGACAGCTCATGCCCGCTCAGCTGAGTTTAGAATAAAGTAACAAGCTCTTCTTTAATTACTACTATCCCAAGTAGAGACGTTGCATGCAACGTCTCTACAAGCAATTTTTCTGATATGACCAAAAAATTAATCTCGACTGTATTCCGTAAAGAAGTTTTACAGCTATCAGCCTACAAGGTTGCCGAAGCAAAAAACCTAATCAAATTAGATGCGATGGAAAACCCCTATTCCTGGCCAGATGATATCAAACAACAATGGCTTGAAATCATTAAAGATTGTCCGATTAATCGCTACCCCGACCCTGAAGCGAAACAACTTTGTCGAACAATAAAACACACTAACCAGATCCCTGCTGATAGTGAAATTCTGTTAGGTAATGGCTCTGATGAAATCATCCAATTGCTATTAATGGCCCTACCTGCAACTGCCAGCGTTTTAGCACCCGCTCCTGGCTTTGTCATGTATAAACAAGTTGCCCAGAGCCTTGGCCTTGATTATCACGCTATCCCGCTGCAGGCTGAAAGTTTTGAACTGGATTTAGCATTGATGCTTGACAGCATAAAACAAACACAGCCCGCAATTATTTTTTTAGCCTATCCAAACAACCCAACAGCTAATTTATTCCAGCAACAAGACATTGAGGCCATCCTGGAGATTGCCCCAGGACTGGTTATTATTGACGAAGCCTATGCACCGTTTGCCGATGCCAGCTTTATCAATAAACTACCCGCCTACACCAATATGCTGGTTATGCGCACAGTATCTAAATTAGGTTTGGCAGGATTGCGTTTAGGATTTATTGCCGGCAACAAAGACATCATTGAGCAACTAAATAAAATTCGCCTGCCTTACAATATAAATAGCTTAACCCAGCTGACTGCAGAATTTGCATTAAACAATCATGCCTTGTTTGAGCAGCAAACCCAACAGATTTGCAGAGACAGAGAGCTGCTTTTAAAGCAACTCAATAATTTAGCAGGCATTATTGCCTACCCTAGTGCTGCCAATTTTATTTTATTCAGAACAGCTGAAAACCAGGCTTGTCAAATTTTTGAAAGCTTAAAAGAACAGGGTATTTTAATCAAAAACCTATCTCCGCAAGGTGGGGTTTTAACTGATTGCTTGCGGGTAACGATAGGTAAGCCAGAAGAAAACCAGGCGTTTATCCAGGCATTAACGGATATCATCACCGTGTTTTCTTAAATATTCTAAGCCAGCCGAATAAAACACCTTTCCCAATTATTGTGCATTAAAGCGCTCAATAAAGGTGCATTATCAATAAAAATATAAGCGATCATTCCTATGTTATTAATTTTAAACAATATAAAAACTGGCTCGATTTATGCTTAAATACAAGGCTGACCCAAACTTTTTTCAAAGAAACACACAGAAAACCTTAATTACAGCTTCAACAAAGGTAAGCTGTAGTGGTATATTGGTCATATAAATATAATAATTGATGTATTAGGAGGATGTTCAAAAATAGAGGCTCAGTTAGAAAATCTCCCTTTTGGATAGTTTCCTGATCTATTGCAATAACTTGCCAGTTGATCAACATCCCGCCCTTTAAGGATTTTCTAATAGCGCCTGCTATTTTTGGATTACTTTCTTTACATCTCATCTAACCAGGAGCGTTATATATGAATAATGAAGGCGTCGACAGATCCAAACGCCAGTTTCTAACCACTGCTCTCACCGTAGTCGGTGCAGTGGGAACTGGATATTTGGCTGTTCCTTTTCTTTCGCAAATGCAACCTAGCGCAAAAGCTATGGCAGCAGGAGCACCTGTAGAAGTTGACATTAGCAAGATTGAACCAGGCCAATTAATCCGTGTTGCCTGGCGAGGGAAACCAGTATGGGTGTTATCAAGAACCCCTGAAATACTTGATACCCTAGAGAAAGAGACAGCAAAATTAGCGGATCCTAACTCAGAAGAATCTAAACAGCCTGAAGACAGCCATAACCCAATGCGCTCAATCAAGCCAGAGATTTTTATTGCTGTAGGTCTATGTACACACCTGGGGTGTTCTCCAACATTTAGACCAGAAATTGCTCCAAATGATTTAGGGCCAGACTGGAAAGGCGGTTTTTTCTGTCCCTGCCATGGCTCAGGCTTTGACCTGGCTGGCCGCGTTTATAGATCAGTACCCGCACCAACCAATCTGGAAGTCCCCCCTTATCGCTATATTACAGATACTCTTATTATTGTTGGCGAAGACAGCATGGAGGCAAGCGCATGAAAAATAAAATGAACGAGTGCACAGACTGGCTACTTGAACGATTCCCAATGTCAAAATTGTGGAACGAGCATATGGCCGAATACTATGCTCCGAAGAACTTTAACGTATGGTACTTCATGGGCTCCCTTGCCTTGTTAATGCTGGTCAACCAGTTTTTAACCGGCATATTATTAACCATGAACTACAAACCAGACGCCAAATTGGCTTTTGATTCGGTTGAATACATCATGCGAGATGTCAACTGGGGCTGGCTAGTTCGCTATATGCATTCAACAGGTGCATCAGCCTTTTTCATCCTTATTTACCTGCATATGTTCAGGGGCATGATGTATGGCTCATACAAGAAACCTAGAGAGCTTATATGGATATTTGGCATGCTATTATTCGTCTGCTTAATGGCTGAAGCTTTCATGGGCTATTTATTACCTTGGGGGCAAATGTCTTATTGGGGCGCTCAAGTAATTATCTCCCTGTTTAGCGCTATCCCAGTTGTTGGTGATGAATTATCGCTATGGATACGCGGAGACTATGTTATTTCTGATGCAACGCTTAATCGCTTTTTTGCATTCCATGTAATCGCAGTTCCTTTAGCACTGATTATTTTAGTCTTTTTACATATCGTTGCCCTACACGAGGTTGGCTCAAACAACCCTGACGGTATCGAAATCAAAGAATCAAAAGACCCTTGGGGAAAACCCGTTGATGGCATCCCTTTCCACCCTTACTACACAGTAAAAGACATTGTCGGTGTGGCGGTATTTTTATTCTTTTTCGCAACGGTTATATTCTATATGCCAGAAATGGGCGGCTATTTCCTTGAAAATGCCAACTTCATTCCTGCTGATCCATTAAAAACACCTGAGCATATTGAGCCCTCTTGGTACTTCACCCCTTTCTATGCCATTTTAAGAGCCGTTCCTGACAAATTTGCCGGTGTTATTGCAATGGCTGGATCGATTGTTGTGTTTTTCTTACTACCTTGGTTAGATAGATGTAAAGTTAAGTCTATTCGCTATAGAGGCGGCATATACAAAAAAGCACTGGCTTTATTCGTTATTAGCTTTTTAGTACTTGGTTATTTAGGTACACAACCTGCAACACCGACTTTCACTATGATTGCTCGCGTGTTTACGGTTATTTACTTTGCTTTTTTCCTACTTATGCCTATCTACACACGCTGGGAAAAAACCAAACCCGTACCAAAAAGACTGACTCACGAGCCTGATGCCGAAGAACAATATGCAGCATTAGTTGAAGTCTTTGAAGAAATGACTATTCATGAGCCTATTAAAACTAGCTGGGGAGCCACTGCTTTTCCTGTCAAACCAAATAAAACGGGTATTGTTCACGTATTGACTCGATTACTAAAAAAACTAAAAGAGAGTCTGGAGTAATTATGAAAAACTTTATATACACATTGTTACTTTTATTACCGCTCAGCGTATCCGCTTCCGGAGGAGTGACTTTACAAAGAGTTAATGTAGACTTAGAAGATTTTGCTTCCATACAAAAAGGAGCAAAACACTATGTCACCTACTGCCTAGGCTGTCATTCTGCAAAATACATGCGTTACAAACGTATCGCCATGGATTTAGAGATTGATGAAGATCTCGTACTAGCTGAAATTGCACCAGAAGGGGCAAACATCTACGATCCGATGCTTACAGCCATGAACGAACATGACTCAAAGAAATGGTTTGGCGTTAACCCTCCTGACTTATCTTTAATTGCCAGGGTTCGAGGTGCTAACTGGTTATATACCTACCTGAAAGGCTTTTATATTGATAAAAGTAAACCTTTAGGCGTTAACAATAGGGTTTTTAAAGATGTAGGTATGCCCAATATGCTTTGGCAATTACAAGGTGAGCAAACTGCCGTGATGGAAAAAGTACATGGCGAAGAAGTTATCTCCTATTTGAAAATCGAAAAAGAAGGCTCAATGTCTCGCCAGCAATTTGACCAAATGGTCACTGAACTGGTTAACTTTTTGGTTTATGTAGGTGAGCCCGTTCAACTTGAAAGGCAACGTCTAGGAAAATACGTATTATTATTCCTGTTAATGTTTGGCGTTATTGCATATCTATTGAAAAAAGAATACTGGAAAGATATTCACTAAAACAGAGCCTTAACTTTAGCTCTAACTCAGCACAAGGATGTGATGAGTTTCCTGCTCGCACGACTCCGTATATACCAGCCTAAAGCTTCATCCCCCAATTCAAACTAGCTCTTAAATTAACACCCCCAGCTATTGCTACCCCCCATCAAAACTACTAATAATCTTTATTATTAGACC